>Ga0190369_1000056_pt1 | contig 15004 bp, 13 predicted proteins | sample 4872181213_MG_FD_165051 | JGI IMG/M metagenome (GOLD analysis project Ga0190369, IMG submission 165051) | Hydrothermal vent microbial mat bacterial communities from Southern Trench, Guaymas Basin, Mexico - 4872-18-12-13_MG | ecosystem: Environmental > Aquatic > Marine > Hydrothermal vents >... | reverse complement strand
AAACGTCGAAATTCGATATGAGTATTATAGGTCTCTTTCCTTCTCTTAAAACTTGGACGAGCTTTTTTATACCTTTAGCACCAACTCTGCTAAGACTCATTGGAACATCAGGCTTTAAGAGTTGAATATCAGGTAGCATATCATAACTAATATCTAACCATAAAAAACATTCGATTTAATGAGAATACTCGAAGAAAATCTAAAAGGCAGAGGCGGTGAGATAAAAGTAGTTCCGGAGAACATCGATGACTTATGGCATCTCAGATTTATAATCGAGAAAGGCGATAGAGTCTACGCATTGACTAAGAGAACTGTATCAAGCGATGATAAGATCAGAAGCGATAAGGAGAGAATTACTGTCAGATTGGGTATAGAAGTTGAAAGAGTTGAATTTCACAAGTTTTCAAAGAGATTAAGAATAAGTGGTAAAATAATTTCAGGATTAGACGAATCTGGATATCACACAATCAACATAACTGTAGGAAAGGAGTTGAGTATAGTTAAAGATGTTTGGAAAGATGATCAGATAAAAAGGATTAGAGAAGCTGAAAAAACGTCCAGAAGACCAGAAGTGGTAATATTAACAATAGAAGAGGGTGAAGCAATAGCGGGAGTAGTCAGACAGTGGGGTGTTGAAGAGGTATTCGAAGTTAGAATGGGATATGGAAAAGGTTTAGGCGACTATAGAAGGGAATTTTTTGGAGAGGTTTTATCTAAGCTTGAAAACACAGAATTTAGATACTTAATTATAGCTGGCCCCGGATTCACGAAAAAAGACTTCTATGAATTTTTAAAAGAAAAAACAACTGAAATTGCTAAAAAAGCCGTAATAGTCGATACTTCTTCAATAGGTCATAGAGGATTCTTAGAGGTTTTGAAAAGGAGAGTCCTTGACAAAATAATCGGAGAGCTTAGGATTTCCGAAGAGGCGGAATACATAGATTTACTCCTTGAGAGAATAGCAAAAGATGATAGGGTTGCATACGGATTAAGTGAGGTTTTAAAAGCACACAACTACGGTGCTATAGAGACACTCCTAATTGCGGATGAATTCCTTTTGAACGAAAGAGAGAAGTGGGATATATACTCGTTTATGAGGGAAGTTGAAGAAATGGGCGGAAAAATCGTGATAATGAGCACAGACTTCGAGCCGGGAAAGAGGTTGATGAGTTTAGGTGGTATAGCTGCACTTTTGAGGTTTGAATATGTATCGTAGAGGACATATGGGTTTGACATTACTGATCCTATCGCCTTTTATGAAGTCTTTTACGGATCTATTTGGAGATATATATAGTAGTGTAACATTTATAGTCTTATCAACTCTGTTTTCAGTTCTTCCAGATATAGATTTAAGAATAGGCATAAAACACAGAGGTGCTACACATAGCATAACACTTGCAATTCTGCTTTCTGTTATTTTGTGCTATATATTTTATATATTAAATTTAAACATGCTCTTTGGGCTTTCAGCATTCATAGGTATTACATCTCATCTCATTGGCGATTTAATCACTTATCGTAGCTTTGCACCGTTTTATCCATTTTCAAAAAAGAAGTTCTCATTAAAAATCGTAAAGAGCGAAAACAGATTTATAAACGATGCACTCTTTCTATTAGGGGCTTTAGTTTTTTCATACGAGTTTTTGCACAACTTATAACGCCGGGGCTGGGATTCGAACCCAGGAGCCCTTTCGGGCACGGGCTCTCAAGGCCCGCGCAGTACCACTCTGCAACCCCGGCCTAAAATATGTTAAACCTCAATGTTTTTAAAGCTTAACCTCCACAATTTCAAACTTTAAATCTTCTTCTATTAAACTCCTCAACAGATCGTTCATCATAGACTCAGTACAAGCTACAATAACGTTGCCACCGTGATGAGAAGCCTCAATACAAACCTCTTTAGCTCCAAAGAATATAGGCTCAATACCTATTTTTCTACATGTAACTAATGCCTCAACACCTATCGCAACTACTATGCTACGAGGTTTACTCTTGACTAATTTCTTAAACTTTTCCAGATCTACTCTCCTACTTCCACCTTCAGAAACGTTTGGAATCTTCACAACTACTATCTCACCCTTAGCGGGTGGTTCAAAAGTACCAGTTGGTTTAATTAAGACTTCCTCCCCATCTGCTGCAGAAGTTATCGCCACTCCATTTCCATCGCTCTTTCTTTTAGCAAACACAAAGCCATCACTAAACCAGTAAAATACTCTATCACCTTCGTTTATGTCTCCACAAGCAATGGCAACTATTGACTTCGAGTAGATTTTTTTCAAGAGATCTTCACTAAATATATGCAAATCTAAGAGATTTTTAGTCAACCACTCTTCTCCCTTCCTTGTGACTTCGTAGTAACCTTTCTGAATTACTTTAACATATCCTTCGCTAACCAACTCTTTAAAATGCTCAGAAATGGCTTGAGGCGTAAGATTGAGCTTTTTTGCTATATCTCTCTGATTACACTCTCTATTGAGTGTTAATTCCGCAAGTATTAGTAATCTTATCGTATCCTTTCTACTGAGTAAAACGTTCATATTTGAACTATGTTTCAACACTTTTAAGAATTTTATCTATAGCAGACTTTAGCTTTTCTGCAACCAATCTTCCATCAACTTTTCCTCTAAGCTCTTTCATAACTAAACCCATTAGTGGCTTAAAAGCCTTTTCCCTTCTTTCAGCGATTAAATCCATTTTTTCTTTTACAATTCTTTCGATTATCGAATCGACATCAGATATTCTACCTATTTTGTTTAATATCTCTTCTCTGCTGAGTTCTGGATTCTCACATAGAATTCTCAAGACGTCTTCCGCTCCCTCTTTTGCAATATCGTTATTCGTAATCATATCTAAAACGAGTCTATAGTGTCTTTCTTCTAACCTTTCAACATCTAAACCCTCTTTTCTTAAATGAGATGGAATTTCATACAACACTCTTGCAACAATCGTTGGCTGAATTCTTTCACAATACTCTTCGAACAACTTGTAGTATGGTGAATCCGCAATCTCATAAGCCAAATCCTTTGGTAAATACTTTTCATATCTCTTAGCCCTATCTTCTATTAACTCTGGAATTTCAACTCTTGCAAGTTCTTCAGTTATCTCAACAGGTGGAACATCTGTTTCTGGATACATCCTCGCTGCTCCTGGTAAAGGTCTCAAATAAGAAGTAGTTCCATCCTCATTAGCCTTCCTTGTCTCTTCTGGAACACCGATTAAACAGTATTCCGCTCTTTCAATAATTCTCCTTAAAGCTCTTTCAACTCTCTCTTTATCTCCAGCCGTAAATACCACTGCATCGTTATCACTTGCATTAAGTTTTTCCTTTAATTTTCTGACTTCCTCTTCGCTTATTCCATAAGCTGGAAGCTCATCTGTGTGAAATATTCCACCTAAGCCGAATGCTTTAGCTATATCTGCAAATTCGGTTCCAAGCCTTCTATTAGGTTGGATTTCTCTTCCAACGATTCCAGCAAATCCCTTAAGTAAAATCGCTTTAACTCTACCGCCACCTTTTATCGCTTTAGATATTACCTTGCACTTCGTACCTTTGAACACGTCTGTTACATCAAATACCTCATTTACAACTTCAGCCTTCCTTTTCCTTAGCTCATCTCTAATTTTAAGCAAATTTAACTGCCTTATTACTTCGTATTCCACGACTTTATCAATTATATCAAGCTCCTGAACTCCTTTAATTTCTACTCTTGCTCCATCTCTTATACTTATGTTTATGTCTTGTCTTATCGTTCCTATTCCTCTTTTAACCTTTCCAGTCGATCTTAAAATCATTCCAAGCTTCTTAGCAACTTTTTTAGCCATTTCTGGTGATCTTATATCTGGTTTTGTTCCAATCTCAACGAGTGGTATTCCAAGTCTATCGAGAGAATAAACCACAATCCCGGCCTTTTCTTCTATTTTTCTACATGCCTCCTCCTCTAAACAAAGAGTTGCAATTCCAATCCTCTCACCATCAACTTCTATAAATCCATCAAATGCTATTAAAGCCGTTCTCTGGAATCCCGTGGTATTACTTCCATCGATTACGATTTTTCGCATAACGTGAACTTCATCAACCAATTCCATGTTTAGCATCTTTGCAATTTGTATAGCGATTTTTAAGGCTTCCATGTTAAGCTCTCTTGGAGGTTCTTCATCCGCTTCAACTAAACAAGTCGTATCGTAGTACTTGTAAACAAATTTCCTGCTTCTTTCAACTTCTTCTTTTGCAGCTCTATCCTCCTCTCCGATTTCGCTCTTTTTAAGTCTTAAGTATCTAAAGAACTCAAAATTCGAATCCTTAATGTCTCTATGAACAGTAGGACAGTAACAGAATAATTTATGCTTCGTATCGAGTTGCTGATGAATTTCAATGCCGACTCTTAGCCCAATTGATTCATAGTCCATGAAGATTTTTGCTCAGAAGTGCTTAATAACTTCATCTATTAGATCGTAAGAAATTCTGACCTTTGAAAAATCTCCAAAGTATGTGACATTCCAGATAACTATATGCTCAACACCAATCTTTTCGTATTTGTCAAACGTATCTACGATATCTTCAGGAGTTCCAGAGACAAATGCGAGTTTAACGGCTTTATCTGGAATAGAGTTAATTAGTTTAAGAATTTTCTCCTTGTCAAACTCTGTTGGAATGTAATCTACCAATCCTCTAAAGTTTCCTAAGGGATGTCTTAATCCATATCTTTCATAGATATACGATGGAATCAGTAAGGCATGACACTTCAATATTGGCGTTTTTAAGAGCTTTTCAACCTCTTCTCTTCTCTCATCTATTACTAAGCTGACGAATACGGCTTTAGTTATCTCATCGATATCCCTTTTCTCATCTCTTGCATATTTCTCAAGTCTTTTGATTAACTCCTTGTAAACTTCTGGAAGTATATTTACTGGAAGCCAACCATCTCCATATTTCGCAGTAATTCTAAGCATTCTATCGCCATGAGCCCCAATCCATATAGGTATTTGTCCGATTGGCTTTAAATCAAAAGCCGCATTTTTTAGTTTATAGAATTTTCCTTTGAAGTTTATAACTTCACCACAATCCGTATTTAAAATAATTCTAATCAGTTTTAGAGCCTCTTCGAGTTTTGCAACTGGCTTATCGAAATCAATCCCATATGGTACAACGTTTTCAGCTTCTCCAGCACCTATTCCAAGTATAAATCTTCCTTTTGTTGCGTGATTTGCCGTCACTGCTTGTTGAAGTAAAACGACGGGATGCCTTCTTAAGATTTCGGTAACGGAAACCCCAAGCTTTAGCTTCGTACTATTAGCGACGTAACAAATTGAACAAAAAGCATCGTAAAACATGTGGCAAGAAGGATATCTCTTTGAAAACTCTGTTTCAAGCCATAAGTCGTTCGGATACCAACCCATTAAATGATCTGGAAACCATAAGGCGGAATAACCCTTTTCTTCAAGTCTTTTGGCAACTTTAATCAAGTTTTCTATTGGCGGAAAAGTCGGAGCTACTGTTCCAAATTCCATAGGCAACCTTGTAAAATTAAATATATTTTTGTTTCGATTCAAAAACATGGAGAAGGTGTACTTCGTAAATGCAAGGGCAAGAGTAACTAAACCAGAGGAGTGGTATCAGCCACAGTTAAGCTTAGTAAATAAACTCAAAAGGTTAATCGATGAAAGTGGGATTCTCGACACGATCTCAGCTGGAGATATAGTAGCTGTAAAGACTCATTTTGGTGAAAGAGGTACTACTAAAACGATTAGAAGCGTTTTTATTAGAGCAGTAGTTGAAAAATTGAAAGAAATCAGGGCAAAACCATTTGTAACCGAAACAACTGGTTTAGGCTTAACGAGACTTAGAAGTACTGCATATGGAAGGCTTGTAATAGCTGAAGAGAACGGATATACGCAGCAGACCGTTTCAGCACCTATAATCATTGCAGATGGACTACTCGGATTTGATTTCGTTGAAGTTGAAATCAACGGAAAGTATTTAAAGAAGGTTTACGTAGCAAAGGCGATTGCTGAATGCGATGCGGTAATTTGTTGTACTCATTTCAAAATGCACATGGATGCTGGAATTGGTGGGAGTATTAAGAACGTTGGAGTGGGTTGTGTTGCCAAACCTTCAAAGTTTGACGTCCATATAAGAGATTTTCCAGTGATAAATGAAAACTGTACTAAGTGTGGAAAATGTATTGATATTTGTCCAGCTAAAGCTATAAAGGATTTTAAGATCGATAAGAGCAAATGTTTAAAGTGCCTTGGTTGTTATGAGGTCTGCGATTTCGATGCAGTAGAGCTTAAATGGTTAAGAGGGAAAGATGTAAGCGATAGAATCGTTGAGTGCGCTAAGGGAGTTTTAAGCGTTAACAGTAACTTTGCATACCTTAACTTCTTAATCGATATTACGCCTCACTGTGATTGTCATCCCTACAGTGACATTGCTATCACTCCAGATATAGGTATCATCGCAAGCAGAGACATCGTAGCAATAGATAGGGCAAGCTTAGACTTATACCTAAAAGCTGAATCCATAAAAGATTCCCTACTCGCTGAGAACAGGTTTTGGGAGTGGACTGATCCATTTGGCATGATATCTTATGCTGAAGAGATAGGTTTAGGTTGCTCAAAGTACGAATTGGTAGATTTAGGTATTTAAAAATATTGTTGATGAAATCGTTCACAATTCAGAATGTATCCGATTCCAAAAGTATAAAACTCTTAAAAACAACTTAAATCGTGGACAAGTTACTTCAAATACTCAAAAGGGGTGAAGGTGAAAACGTCGAATTTAAAGAGTATTTGACAAAATATCACCTAAAGGAGGGTAGATTCAAGCAATTGGCTTGTCAGATGAATCACAGGATTATAATGGGTAGAGGAAAAGCTATTTACGTTATAGGAGTTTCAGATTCTGGTAAGATAAGGGGAATAAGTGAATCTCAGTTTTCTGAAACTGTTGAGATAATTAAAAAGATTGCTAAAGAGGTTAACGCTAAAGTTGAATCAATTGAAAAGTATTCAATAAACGGTGGGTTTGTCGGAATTTTGGAGATTAGAAAAGATAGGGCAAAAGAGCACATAATGATTGGAACGGCTGGTCACGTTGATCACGGTAAATCGACGTTAGTAGGATGTCTAATTACCGGAAAACCAGATGATGGAGACGGTGCTACTCGAATATACTTAGATGTATTAAAGCATGAGATTGAAAGAGGTTTAAGCGCTGATTTAAGCTTTGCAGTCTTCGGATTTAAAGATGGTAAAGCTATAAAGCTTAAGAATCCTATGAACAAAAGCGAGAAGGCATGGATTGTTGAGAATGCAGATAAAATCGTTAGCTTCGTTGATACAGTTGGACATGAGCCATGGCTAAGAACGACTATTAGAGGTTTACTTGGTCAGAAAATCGATTACGGTTTACTAGTTGTTGCTGCAGATGACGGAGTTATGAGGACAACAAAAGAACACCTTGGGATACTGCTTGCAATGGATCTTCCAGTTTTAATTGCTATAACGAAAATAGATCTCGTAGATGAAGGAAGAGTCAAAGAGGTTATAGAGGAAGTTTCAAGGATTTTGAGAACCGTTGGAAGAATTCCGTTCGTTGTTAAAAATTTTGATGATGCAAAAAAAGCTGTAAAAGCTATTTCTGAAAACAGTTTAGTCGTCCCAATAGTTAAGACTTCAGCTATAACTCTTGAAGGATACGATTTGCTTGAAGAGATTCTATTTAGACTTCCAAAGAGGTATCACGCTGGAGATGATTTTCTAATGTACATCGACAGAATTTATAAGATAACTGGAGTTGGAACTGTTGTGAGTGGAACTGTGAAGTCTGGAGAGATAAGCGAAGGTGATGAAGTTTACGTTGGGCCATTCCAAGATGGAGAATTTAAAAGAGTCAAAGTCCAAAGCATTGAAATGCACTACTACAGAATTGAAAAGGCAAAAAGTGGAGATATAGTTGGTTTGGCTTTAAAAGGTGTGAAGTACAACGAGTTAAGAAGGGGGATGGTTTTAAGTAAGAAGTTGCCAAAAGCAGTTTGGGAATTCGAAGCAGATGTCTACGTTTTCACTCATCCAACTCTAATAAAAAAAGGTTATGAACCCGTTGTTCACATTGAAACTATTTCTGAAACAGTAATATTCAAAGAAATCGATAAGGATTACTTAAAAGCTGGAGATAGAGGAAGAGTAAGGATGAGATTTAAGTACCATCCCTATTATGTATATGAAGGACAGAAGTTTATATTTAGAGAAGGAAGAAGTAAGGGGATGGGCGAGATAAAGACTATTCTTAAATGATTCTATCTAAGAATTACAATAAAGTCGCTAAGAAAGCCCCGCATTTCACAGTAGTTCCGAAAGTTGGTAATTAGGTTGACCTAAATGGGGTTAAGGATTTTTATTCAATTTTAAAATGCTCTCAAAATTTTTATTTAAAAGTTGAATGCCAAACTTTCGGATCTACCGTTTAGGGCGGGGAGGATGTCAAAGCTAACAAGAGTGATTGATTTTTCAGATTGATTATTTTTAATATTTTGCCTAAGAAATCGTTTCCTTAAAATTTGTTCGATGTAAAAATTTAAAAGTAATAATTTCTCGAAATTCTAATGAAATGGATATAATCCAACAGATCAAGAGAATTGAGGAAGAGATTAGAAGAACCCCATATAACAAGGCTACTGAGCATCATATCGGTAGATTAAAAGCAAAACTCGCAAGACTAAAGGAAGAAGTTGAAAAACAGCGAAGAAAAAAAATCTCAAAATCTATATCTATAAAAAAAGAGGGGGATGCAACAGTTGTATTAGTTGGGTTTCCATCCGTCGGAAAATCAACTCTGTTGAATAAATTGACTAATGCTAAGAGTGAAGTTGCGGATTACGCTTTTACAACGATAAAACCTCAACCAGGAATTTTGAAGTATAAAGGAGCAGAAATTCAAATAGTTGATGTTCCCGGAATAATCGAGGGTGCATCAAAAGGAAAGGGAATGGGAAAAGAAGTTCTCTCAGCTGTTAGAGTTGCAGATCTGATTGTTATCGTTGCAGACGTCTTTACTCTTTACAGCATAGACATCGTAAAAAAAGAACTGTATGAAGCTGGTATAAGATTAAATGAAAAACCTCCAGAAATTGTAATTAAAAAGATGGATAGAGGAGGAATTAAAGTTAAATCCACAGTACCCCTTTCCATAGACGAGAGAACAATAGTAGACATACTTAAAGAGTACAGAATTCACAACGCGGAGGTCATCATAAGAGAAGATATAACAATCGACAGGTTGATCGATGCTGTACTAGGCAACAGAGTATATGTTCCTTCTATTACCGTTGTAAACAAGATAGATATATATCAGCCTGAATTACCCAAAGATGTTATTCCTATATCCGCTGAAAAAGGCATAAATCTTGATATACTAAAGGAAGAAATATTTAAAAAGCTTGAGTTCATCCGAATCTACCTCAAGCCACCGGGAGGCAAACCCGATTTTGATGAACCGTTGATTATGAGAAGGGGTTGTACGATTGCAGATATCTGCAAAAAACTTCATAGAGACATGCTCGAAAGCTTTAGATATGCTAAAGTTTGGGGCAAATCCGTTAAGTTTAACGGGCAAAGAGTAGGATTAGATCATATCCTCGAAGATGGAGATATAGTCACGATTTACGCTTAAAATTCTATTTAAGGTGTAAAGTGTCACGACAATATTTTTAAAATATAATATTTTTAGATTACTCGTTCTATATAGATTCCTAAAATAAACAGAGGAATTTGAACTAATATTAGAAGACTTATTATCTGGTAGTGATGTAGCATTGTTGACGAAGTATTTAAATCGTCCACAATGTGGAGTCATGGCCAGTTATCTTAAGGTAAGCAAATTAATTCTTTTACCAAGACTTTTATGCATAAGATTCAGTTACACTATAATTAATTTATTATATAATAAGACTAAGAGTAAAAAATATAGCAGTTTCTAAAAACAAAAATATTAATGAAAAAACTTATTGCAGTCTTAATTCTTACAGCATTCCTCTGTGGGTGCATAAGCAAAGATGAGTGGATAACGTTTGAAAACGGAAAAATCGCTACAATAAATGGAGAGAATATCAAAACTTTTAAAAGAGGAGAGAAAATTGTAGTATCTTTTAAAAACATTGGAGATAAGCCAATAATCTTACCAAATTCTGCACCATGGATGATTTACAAAGTCGGTAAAAATTTGACTCCAGTATATCAGCCTATAGCCCTACAAGTTCTAATAAAACTTAATCCGGGAGAATCCGTAAAGTGGGAATGGAATCAAAGAGATTTCAATGGAAAATTAGTTGAATCTGGATTGTACGAGTTCGTTGTAAAAACGACTAAATATGAGTTTCGCAAGAGATTTATGATAGTAGATTAATCGCTACAGTTATAATTCAAGAGTTTTATTCAAAGCTATGAGAAGCGACATCGTTAAAAAGGGAATAGATAGAGTTGCGCATCGAGCCCTTCTAAAATCTCTAGGAGTTACCGATAAAGATTTAGATAAACCGTTTATTGGAATTGCAAACGCGTACAGTACAATTGTTCCCGGACATACAAACTTGGATAAGATTACTCAAGCTGTCAAAGAGGGAATATGCTCGGCTGGTGGAGTTCCATTTGAATTCGGGATTATAGGAGTTTGCGATGGAATTGCAATGGGGCATAAAGGAATGTGCTATTCCCTACCATCAAGAGAATTAATAGCAGATAGCGTTGAAGTAATGGTTGAAGCTCATCAATTCGATGGATTAGTAGTAGTTGCTGGATGTGATAAGATAATTCCAGGAGTGCTAATGGCTATATTGAGACTTAACATTCCAGCAATAGCCGTTACATCTGGTCCAATGCTTCCAGAAAGAGTATTCGGTAAAAAAGTTTCTATCAAAGATGCATTTGAAGCTGCTGGACTCTACAAAGCAGGAAAACTTAGTGAAGAAGGCTTAAAAATTTATGAGGACTTTTGTGCTCCGTACTGTGGAAGTTGCCAAGGACTCTTTACTGCAAATACAATGCAAATCTTAACAGAGGTTATGGGATTAAGTTTACCGTACTGCTCCACTTCACCATGTCCATCTTCAAGAAAGCTTAGAATTGCAAAGCTAAGTGGAGAAAGAGTTGTTGAACTTGTTAAGGAAAACATCAAGCCACTTGACATAATAACTGAGAAATCCTTCGAGAATGCGATAACTATGGACATGTTAATCGGAGGATCGACAAATACAGTTTTACATCTCCCAGCTATTGCAAAAGAAGCAGGAATAAGGCTCAACTTGGACTTATTCGACGAGATAAGCAGAAGAACACCGCATATAGTTGCACTAGATCCAGCAAGTGAAGATATGATTGTCGATTTAGATGAGAGTGGTGGAGTTCCAATGATTGTAAAAAAGGCTAAAACACTGTTTAATAATGAGATGACTGTATGTGGTAAGAGATTATACGAAATTGCTGATGAAGCTATTCTGAGGGGTAGGGATATAATTAGAGATTTAAGTAATCCAATAAGTAAAGAAGGAGGAATTGCAATACTAAAGGGAAATCTTGCTGAAAGGGGAGCAGTAGTTAAGACTGCTGCAATAGAAAAGGAAATGCTTCGATTCGAAGGCTCTGCAAGGGTTTTTGATGGCGAAAAGGAGGCTTTAGATGCTATACTTGCTGGAGAGATTAAGGAGGGAGATGTCGTAATTATAAGATATATGGGTCCAAAGGCTTGTGGTATGCCAGAGATGCTACTTCCTACTGCAGCGATTTCTGGTATGGGACTAAAAAAAGTTGCATTAATAACGGATGGTAGGTTTAGTGGCGCTACAAGAGGGCCATGCATTGGACACGTTTCACCTGAGGCAATTGTTGGCGGAACTATTGCATTAGTTGAGGATGGAGATGCTATAAGAATAGATATTCCAAATAGAAGACTCGATGTTCTAATAGATGAAGATACACTAAAAGACAGAAAATCGAAATTTAAGCCTAAAGAGTTAAAACTCAAGGGTTATTTAGCAAGATATTCAAAGCTTGTGAGTGGAGCTGATGAAGGAGCTACTCTTACATAATTTTTTGTTTGTAGTTCTTACAGTCTTAACGATTTTTCTTCCAGTGATATCCATATGGTTAGGTCTAAAAATCATTGGAGAAAGGAGAAGTTTACTCAGATGCGGAATTGCCTATTTTTCTGCTTTGATAATTTCTGCAATTGTAGCGATAATAGTTGGATATATTCCGTTTTTTAATCTGTTATCTCCGCTTGTATTCTTCGTATCATATCTCTACGTTTTAAAGGTGCTCTTGGACATAGATATGGTAAAGGCTTTTGTAGCAACGGCAGTTTCGTTGTTAATATTAATAATAATAGCATTAGCTACAGCTCTTTTAACGGGTATTTGGATAAGCCTACTTGAAGTAGAAAAAAATATAATTAGATATTATCCAATTCACTTTTAATTAAGAATAAGTTAGCCTTAGTCAATGGATGTGTCAACTTTGGGCGTGTTAACTTAAGGGCACAAGCTTTAAATATTGAATATTTATGCTTTTCGCACTAAGTTGGCACATCCTCAATTTTACACGAAAAAATTTAAATATAGGTCGTGACACCACATTGTGGATAATTTAAATAAACAATGTTACATCACCACCGATGTTTCCACTATTAAATTATCATAAATTTATAAAATCGTTGCTTGCAAAACCTCGCTTTTCACAGATTCGGAAGTTAGCAATTAGGTTGATGAGGTTATTTTTTAAATCAATCACAATTTTTATCTGATTACTAAATATTTTACTTTCGGAACTTCACTTGTAATTTTCACTCTAAACAGTTAGGCTTAACTACTTAACTGAATATAAAGTATTGAGATGATGAAGAGTGCGGGTTCTGATTAGATGATGAAGAACTGACGGACTGAATTTAGTCGAGCCATAACTTCTTGTTTTGAAATCCCCTTAATAAGTAGAATTTTCTGGGTGGACTTCTCACCCTTCACGATTTCTACATCTCTCTTGAATATATCTTTGAAGAGTTTTATAAGCTCTTTATTAGCTTTTCCACCTTTTGGTGGACTCTTAACCGTGACTGTAATTGCATTCCTCCAAACATTAAATCCAGAGATTCCAGTTCTGTTAGAGTTTGGAGATACACTTACATTTATGAGGACTCCATCCTCACTTTCCTTTATCGCTTTTTCTAAATTGTTCATGAATTAGCTTAAGTACAAGGGTTACTTTAAGCTTATCAAAAAATTTAAATAGATCAATAAACTCCAGAATCAAAATGGATCTCACAGATATCTTGTTTGGTTGCATTCTTGGAGTTGTTGCTGGAATAATTCCCGGAATTCATAGCAATACATTTGCATCCATTTTACTTTTTTCAAATTATAAAAATTTATGGATTCTTATAATCTCTTCAGCGATAGCGTATACAATTGCAGATATAATTCCCACAACGATCTTAGGTGTTCCAGATGAGGAAACTGCAATAGGAATTCTTCCTTCTCATAGAATGGTTCTAGAAGGTAGAGGATTTGAAGCAATTTTTATTTCAACTCTCTCATCGTTTTTGAGTTTATTCATTTGCATACCTCTTATGTTCACAGTTTTAGTGTTTAAAAACGTTAATAAATTCACACCTCTTGTTCTCTTAGCCGTTTCAATATTCATGATATTGAGTGAAAGAGGAGAAGATTTTGAGGGAAGTTTATCTGCTTGGAGAAAAAGGCTGTATGCTTTTTTGATATTTTTATCATCTGGATTCTTAGGATTTTTAGCATTAGAAAACTCTTATCTCGCTGAAATAAGCTTTGCAAGTTCGATATTTTTGCCTTTATTAAGTGGTTTGTTTGCATCACCAGTTCTCCTTTTATCATCGGAGGCGAGTATCCCTAAGCAGACTAAATCTGTTAAGCTACCAGATATCAAATCAGTTGTAATAGGTTCCGTGGCGGGATTTTTCGTATCGGTTTTTCCTGGAATAAGTAGTGGAGTTGCAACGACTACAGCAACATTAGGGACAAAAAACTCAGAGGAGTTCATATGTGCTATGAGTTCTGCAAACACCGCAAATGCATTGTTATGCTTCGCATCTTTAATATACCTCGGCAAGATTAGAAGTGGAGCTTCTGATGCATTAAATAAAATTGGACATATACCAAGTATAGGCCAAGTTGTTTTGATATCTATAATCAGCGGATTAATAGCTCTAATATCTACTATCGCAATAGCCTACTTAATGCTATCAAAAATACACAGTATAAAACCAAAAATTCTGTCTTATTCGGTATTTGCATTTTTAACGATTTTAGTGTTCCATTTAACTGGTTTCTTTGGGCTAGCAGTATTTCTTTCAGCGATACCAATAGGACTATCTTGTTCATTACTCGGAGTCAGAAGGGTTAACTGCATGGGTTGTCTGATAATTCCAATAATGTTTAATTATTTATAAAATCGACTTCGGAAAGTATTTATAACAAAAAATGAAAAATTTCGTTGATACGCCATTCCCGAATTTGGTAATCAGATAAAAATCGTTAGGGAATTAACTGCCAACTTTCGGAAATACTGCTTAGAGCGGGAAGGATGTTAGGAATAAGTAACGTACGTTATGTTGATTGCTATTAATTTTAATTTTATATATTTTCTTGTGGGTGATATAATGTATCCAAGGAAAAGAAGCAAGAGCCGAATAAGGGTTCGATGCAGTTTTCAATTTAAGCAACGTTTAAACGCAACAAGGAACATTTAGCTTCAAGAAAGCCCTTGAAGGGTGAGATGTGGGTTTACTCACTCAGGATGTGCGGAGTCTCGCTACCCGCGAAAGCTCCCGAAAGGGTGAACTCCTCAAGGTAGTTGAATATTCCTTAAACCACCTTGAGGAGAAAGCGGTAAAAAATACAGTTTTAAACTTTCCTAATCTTGGCAACAAAAAATCCAGCACATCTATGTTTATGCGGATAAAATCGTCTTGCCTTTTTTATTTCAT
>Ga0190369_1000055_pt1 | contig 15035 bp, 15 predicted proteins | sample 4872181213_MG_FD_165051 | JGI IMG/M metagenome (GOLD analysis project Ga0190369, IMG submission 165051) | Hydrothermal vent microbial mat bacterial communities from Southern Trench, Guaymas Basin, Mexico - 4872-18-12-13_MG | ecosystem: Environmental > Aquatic > Marine > Hydrothermal vents >... | reverse complement strand
AGAGATTCTGAGAAAAGGTGTCGAGAGAAGCGGAAGAATCTTAGAGGAAATCCTGAGTACGAGAGTTGTGAGAGAGTATGCACCACGAAAGTGGCAGGTCGTCGTTGATGGAAGAATCAGGTGAGGCTTCGCGCGATAATCGTGATCTCCACTACCGATGAGGGATCTTTCATCCGCTCCACGATTCTCCTGTCTATGTCAACGGCCGCCTTGTTGCACCTCACCATCAGCGTCCTGCCACAAGTGTAAGTACTTTTCCGGCAGACGATATCGGTAGGATGATCGAACGTCAATCTCGGATCGCCAAACCCCCTCACAACATCCCTAAGGCGATCGACCTCTATTATCAGAATTATTTCCGTATCGGATCTCCTGGCAAGTTTCTTAAATTCATCACTGAAGTCCCTAAGTCCCTTGGTCGCACCCACCGCTATTATGCAATCTCCACGCGGCGTCAGGTGACGCTCCTTCGTAATTTCGAGTGTGGTTCTATGAGTCGCCCTTATATTTGGATGACCGCGTGCAATCAACCTCTCAACAACCACATCGCTCATGGCACGTCGAGAAAAGTTCACGGGGAGCAATTTAAATTTGATCACGAGATCAAAATCCGATTAATTTTCCTAAAATAAAAAATATGTTGTGATGCCGTGGTATTTTATGTGCATTGTTATAGGGGAGCCGGGTCGCACCCGACGCCTGGTGCCATTGACCTGCACCCCAATTAATTGTATTAGAGAAAGATATTTAATCTACGAGATGAAAAATTTGCAATTTTAATATTTAATCTCCTAGAAAATTCACGTATTGGAAAAATAAACCGTAGAGAGGGATTATTGAAAGTAATCGACTTGTGGCTATACAAAAGCAACTAGATAAAAAATTGGCAATAAAACTTCCGTTTAAATAACAGTTATGCAAATCTGACAATTAATCTTTGGAATGTAGCCGAAATCTCCTAACCTTTATACCCGCCTCCTCCAGCAACTTTTTTGCCAACTTATCCTCATAATCGTCGTCATAAACTACCTCCTTTATCTCCGCATTTATTATCATCTTCGCGCATATCACGCAGGGGAATGTGGTACAATAAAGAGTGGCCCCCTTTGTGCTAACCCCGAAAACAGCCGCCTGAATTATTGCATTTTGCTCCGCATGCACCCCACGACAATTATGAACTACAAAGGACGTAGTTGTATAAGAGTGCGCTTCGCTTACCTCCAAATTGTAAACGGCTCCGTGGTAATTCTCAATCCTTATCTGAGAAACTGGCGTGTAGAGTTTATTACCACGCAAGTATCTTGTTGCAACTTTTGGTCTCTTCTTCAATACAAGCCTATACATCTTGGATCTCACACGAGGCCTAGGCGGCTGAACGTCTAAAGATGGAATCTTTCCGAGTCTAAGACATATTTGGAACATCTGTAAAGCAAGAATCCTCGATGTAGTTGTTGCACATATTTCATGATCATCCTCATGACCGTCGCCCTGAATCCACCCGGAAAATATATAATACTGGAGTGATGGCGGAAGAAGCATGAAATCTTGAGGCAATCTCATGTCATATGAGTTGCTGCCCAACATTCTCGCAAATACGGTGGCTAGGATCTTTGATGAATAAACAATACGCAATGATGCTCCATTCCCACGCTTGTACGGAGTGAGCCCAAAATGCTCCTTCATGATCGAAACTATTCGCTCAGCAAGTTCTCCTTCCTCGACATTGAGGCAAAAAACTACCTGATTCCCAGATGAGTACCCCTCGGCCAAATACATACCAAATAGCCACAACAAATCTGGATTTACCTCAATAACCGCCGGTATGTCCTTACTGGAGCTAGTCTCCATGTGCAACATGCCGTTCCTAACTATTATATGACTTCTTGGGGCGCTTCCGTGCATCCATTGCCACGCAACCGCACGGCTCATCCCATAAATTTCGTCAATATCGCAATATAAGAGATCGCTCTCCCTCGCCCTAAGAACTCTTATGTAAAGATCCGGAGGCGGATCCACATACTTTGCCAGATCTAGTTCCTTTAACTTGCAAACTCTATTGTCAAAACAAAACACAAGGAGATCGCCGTAGTTCAAGCATGCTGCGGGCACCCATTCCTCCTTATAATCCTGAAACGGCCTACTACATCTCTCCTTAACCCTATTCACACATGCTTCTTTGCATATCGCCTTTCGGTCATTTACACGTCTAACAGTCCTGATCGCGAGCACGGGATGTTCAGGTGTTAACCTCACCGGAAGAAGACCTTTAGGTTTTATGACAAGGACCGGGCCGTTGTATTCACGCACTATAACCTTCTCCACGGGCCTGAAAACTCCCTCATGGGTCATAACGCGCTCACCGGCGATAACATCCCGTATCGCCTTGAACCCTTCCTCCGTTAATATCTCCACTTCCGGAGTCAAGCACAACTCGTGCCTCTCTCCTGATGGTATGTTCAATTCTATGCGCATACACCCAACTTCGGCGCAATGTGGTAGCCCCTTCGGCGCTCCGTTATATCCGGTAGCCAGAATCCTCCGATCCTTTACCAGAACGGCACCCACCTTTCTGCGGAGGCATGTCGACCTCTTCTTGACAATATGAGCAATCTCCATGAAATACTCGTCCCAGGAGGGACGCTCTTCCGTCATATTCTTCACCTTTGCCTATCATACACACATAACGGATCTTCAAGGTTCTTAAAAAATCATAACTTTGAAGACATAATCGTTTCGCTGGAATAATCCTCCTCGCTATTAAGCATTGTTAATACGCTCCCTTTACGAAAAATGAGAAATTACTTGCATGGAATATGTACCTGTAGAATTTGCCACTCTAGTTTAGAGTTTAGGAGTCGAAGACAAAGCCTAACTCGATATCTTAATCATAAATCTAGCATTATTTCCTCAAATGGAACCTTAAGATGCAATAGAGGAACCGCGGGCAAATTTTCGACGAAATACAAAACTCTAAACACAGATAAATAAACGACGGAATCAGGAAAAATAAGTGTCTTCGAAGTTCAAACTTTACGCCATGAGAAGGTGCTATAAATGGCAGAAATTTCCATCGATCGGGTAAAGGATATTGTGAGGAGGCTCATGGAAGAAATGCTCACATTATATAAAGATGAATTCAAGCAGGCATGCACGAAACTCCTAAGAGGCGAACGTAAGGTTGTGAGATATAAAGCCCCCGATTTGAACCTCATTTTTGATGCTGAACTCAAGGAAGATGGAGAAGTCATTGTCCACTGGGAGCCACTCGAGCATGCCGATATAGAGATAGAAGCAAAGGCGGCGGACTTGGATAGGATAATGATGAACAAGATGTCCGTGATGAGAGCGGTGATGTCTAAGAAGCTTAAGGTGAAGGGCTCCATCAGGGAAATGATGAGACTGTCCCAGATGATTCCGGTGATGCAGAAGGCGTACCGCGAGGGCAGGGAAAAACTCTCTAAGGAACTCGGCATAGATATTGACAAGTTGCTTGAAGCCCTAGAGAAAATGTAACTCTCCGGATTAAATATCGTCAGCATTTTTATCCCGTTCCTCTCCCCTCAATTTCTTTATCAGATCCATGGCCTCCCTAACCCTTTCTTCTGCAATCTTTTTGGTCTCATTAAAATGCATCTTATTTCCGAACTTACATACGTCCCTGAGAAGGTGCTCTATTGCATCCTCTATACCTCGTCCCCTATACCCCTCCTCCAGAAGGCAACGGGCCAAGCCTATTAAGCCCAACGCGTCCAATTTGTCCGCATCCCACAAAATTTTCTCCTCCACGGTATCTAACTCCTCGGGGGAGGCATGATGCATCAGAATGACGTTCTTCACCCTCCGTATCATCTCCTCGGAAAGCCCTTCCCCTCTTAAGAAATTTTCTGCGGAATTTGCGCTTCTCTCCTCGTGCCCCCTTGGATCTCTTCCTCTGCCGCAGTCATGAAATATGCATGCAAGCCTCACTACCTCCACATCAGCGTCATGCTTCAAAGCCAACTCGGTTGCTAACTTTAAAACCCTGCTCGTGTGATCCCATCCGTGAGCCGGGTCCGTGGACTTTAACATCTCCCTTACAAAATCTATGGCCCTCTTCTCACGTAAATACCGGGTCACAATCCTATTAATGATCGTTATGCTAGAACCGTCGAGAAGGTCCGCATATTCGCGCTTGTTAACAATTAATGGGACAATAAACTCTCCTGAGCAAATACCACCATGGCTTCCTCTAAGTGGCTCGAGGCCCAACTCGTATCCTTCCTTTGCTGTAACGAAGATATCACCAGAGCGCGGATTATCCAAATTATACCGCGATAGCTCTGAATACTGCATTACGACTTCAAACCTATTATCAGATTCGAGCCTGTTAAGAGTTTCCTCTCTTTCTTCCTCACCCGATATGTAGATGTGGGCTGCCCTGTGTGATACGCAAACAACGACGTCGAGCCCTTCCAGAATCTCGTAGATGTTCACATTCCTATGAACTGGCACCATTCCGTGGTCCGCCAATAGAACAAGAAGGTAGTCCTCATATGTTTCATCCAAAACTCTAATAAGATCCCCTATGAGCGTGTCCACTTCCTCCAGATAACTCAAAAATTTGTTGCTAAAGGGACCATGCAACTCCGATATCCTGTCAACTCCCGGAAGGTTTATCACCGTAAGGACAGGCCTATGCGCCCTTATTAACTCCGTCGATTTCTTCATAGCGTAGGAATCCCAAGATGTGGGATCTCCAGACTGAACCTCGCTCTTGGGAACTGCAAGGTGCACACCTCTCGTGATGGGCTCACCTATCGCGATCGATTTCCCCTTCACAATCTCAAATAGCGTCTTCGCCGTAAGGTATTTGTTTACGTCTTCTACGTCAAAATCGACAATTCTTCTTCCATCCCGATCGTAAAAACTGTTGCCGACTATCCCATGAGCATTAGGGTGGGTTCCCGCTATTATTGATGCATGACCCGTGTATGTTGCAGAGGGACAGACGGACTTGCATTTTAATGTATAAGCACCCTCCTCCATAATTTCATCGATTATCGGTGTCTTGGCCTTTCGGAGTGACTCCACATTACATCCGTCCAAAATTATGACAATTGCAGAGTACTTAGATGGCATTTGGGACACCGCTCTTCATCATAATGCATGATTCTCAATTTTCATTGTCAATGTTGCCTGCCGGTACACCGGGTCGGTTATAGTGTATACTCCTTTTTCCTCCGTTACGAGATATAGGCTTTTCAGTGTTTGGAGAAGGTTGCTTAGCGATCTTGTCGAAACATTAGCCTCCGTAAGCATTTCGGTCCACTTAGAACCATATGTCAGCATTCTTAATACTTTTTTTGCCCATTCTTCGCGATTTTTTAGCAGATTTTCCAGTTCCTTTCGGGCAATACCTACTGCCTGCTCTCTGGCCTCCTTCAGCGCCTTTTCATGAGGCATTCCTAAACATCTTCTCAGTCCATAGAAGCTTAGCCAGCCTGGAAGAGTTCCTAACGTTGAAACTGCCTCTTCTAACTCCTCGTCCGAATATTTCACATTACACTTGGAGAGGCCATGCTCTAAATAGGATATTGCTAATTTTCTGCTCCACGGTTTAAGTTCGATTTTCACCGGTGTTCTGCCGTAAAGGGGATTTCTGGGCGACGGCAAGAGCAACGTACGCATCATCCCTATAGCCGATCCCGTGAAAATGAATATTAACTCTTTTGTGCTCGCCCTTAGCCTCGATAACATCGCTAAAAAGTGGTTTACTCCCCCCTTTATCTCCTGAACTTCATCGAGTATCACAATAAGCTTTCTTCTCCTCGACAATTCTAAAAATAGCTTCTCGAGCACTTTTGTAGAACTTGTACTCGTTTTTAGTTTAACTTCGAACCTCATACCCGTAACCGCGACTCCTAACGCTTCGAGGAATCCTTTTAGTTCTCTAATTCTCTCCAAAAGACCGCGTGGAATTGACGACAAAATCCTCTCCGCCGCGTCTCTAACGCCCCTTACACCCATCAGGTTCACATAGATGCTGTCATAACCTTCTGAACTGAGCATATTTGCGGCAACTTTAGCTAAACTTGTTTTTCCACTCATTCTTAGTCCTAATATTGATAACCATATATCATTTCTGATCGCTTTTACCGCCATCTCTAATTCGTCGTCCCTATCGAACAACTCCTCTCTCGATTCGCAGGGACGCTGAAGAAAGATGCTCAAAACTTTACCCCCCAAACTACTTTGGGGGGTAAAGTAAAAATTCTTTCCATGTGTTCACGATGTGAAGACAGCATACTTGGACTTTATTCGCAATGATGAGTCGGAAAAATGTTTAAAGATTACTATAAAATTGCCTTAAATGTCATATGATTGTTTTATTCTTTTGTCTTCTCTTTTTGAGCAGAACGCTTTCGAGGAATGTTCCCAATTGGGACTTTAGTTACTCAGGAGACGTCATCCTCTTATCCATTAGGTCCATATCAAGTCTGAAGAACGGAATTCCCAGTTTCTCCATAAGTGCGTCTTCCACCAGTTTTGCAAGTGCCTATCCGTGCTTACATGCGAAATGTCCTGTCTAAATTACGCAATCCGCCTTCAATTCCTCACATATCCTCAATACATCATTTATCCACACATCAGAGAAGCTTATGGACTGTCTAACCATTGGAAGATTCATGGTTCTCCGCGCGATCCCCTCAATTATGGACTCGCGATCACTGGTATCCACGATCCCATCCCAGACGTACGATATAAAGCACGTGAGATACGTCGCACCGTATGTCTTCTCGAGCCACCAAAACAGGGGGCAGATAGTAAACGTCAAGTATGTACCCTATCAGGTACCTTATCTCTGTCTTCTCAGGAGGAATTATAAACTCTCCCTTTTGTACCCTTCTCTTTACCTCCTCCACTCTCAGTTTGAAATACTCGGTTACCTCAGGAAATACAGGTTCTAGAAAGAAAAGTGCAACATCAAAAACTCTCAGAAATCCTAGATCGGGATTGGGAACATTCCTCCTCAGCTCGTACAATTCTTGGAGGTACCTGTAGATCTTGTTGCTCTCCTCATACACCCTCTTCAAATTCCTCTCATCGATCTCCTAGCCCACTATTCTTTCGAACTCCGTGATTGCATGCTTGAACTCCTCCACCAAATACCTGAACCCTCTGTAGTTTATGTAATAGGGGCAATCAACGAGCACTAAGGGCCTTATACCTCGCCGCCAAGTATTCGTATTGCATGTTGCTGGAACTGCAGGGTACCGTGGTTTTTATTAGCAGACTTGGTTTTGGAAGTTGCTTGAGGTCTATTGCTCCAATGAGGTACTTTTGTGCCAAACAAAGGAAATGCGCTATACCTAAAGCCTCACACCTGTCTATGGCATCCTCAAACCCAGGCTCAAAGATCGCGGCACATATTCCGCTAGGCATTTCCCCACATATTGGTGTGACATCGAGTGTCCAGAGTCACGTTGCGTCCATTCCGAAGTAGTTATAAACGACTGGATATCCTTCTTGGATTCTCTCTATAATCTCTATAAGATGATCATAAATCTTAGCAAGAGCACGAGAACCCGCCTTAACACACTCTCTGTGATGAGGCTCAAACGCCGCCAGCAGGAAGTCCTTCCATATGTTCTCCACAACTTTCCTCTCATACTCCGGAAAATATGTAACAAAGTTTTTCATGTCCTCGAGGAACTCCTCTCCACTCTTATAACTGTCGAGAATCATCCCCGCAACGTTGGCAACGCTTCTAACACGAGCTAGCATCTCAAAACCCTTATAATCCTCAGGCATGGGCTATCTGGATGCACACATAAAGAACACCCCCACCTTTCTATCATTTCTAGGAACGCCTGAACTCTCGTTCTGAACCTCCCGACATCGGTCAGCAAATACTCTCTCCAAGACGATTGCCGGAATTCCTTCATCTTCCAATTCCTTTGCTAGTAGTACAGAATCAGCGGCATGATAATCACAGAACGCAATCCTTTGGAAGATGACACCATCCACATCGTACTTTTTCGCCAACTCGAGTATCATTTTGCGCTTTCTTTCGTACTCTCCTATCATTCTAGGATACGGATTGTGCTGATAGTACCTGCGGGCTATGTTCTCAAAGGGATCTCCATTTTCCTTAACTTTGTTCATAAACCACCTAGTTCCAGTACAAAGGGCGTCGGTGACCACAACCCTGCCCAGATCCTCTATTATCTCTATGAGGTCGGAGCGGTCACCTATGCTTCCCGCAACCATGACGCGCGCCCGGTACTCAGAGATCCCCTCCCTCTGCTCGATTTCCTTCAGCGCCTCCTTTAACATCTTAACATATCTTAACATACACGTCCTTAGGCATAGAGGACGCGGCTATGACTACCTTATGAGCCTCCGTCCCCGATATCTTTGGTTTCTCCTCCGATCTTAACTCGTATAACCTCTCGAGCAGATCTCTTATCTCGTTGTATACCTAAATTGCCTCTCCAGATCCTCATCGAGGATGCTCCTCCAGCTCCATTTTCAGGTAATTCAACTCCTCAAGGTAGAACTTGAACCGTGCTCATTTATCACGTGGGGCACCATGACAAAGCCCATGAAGGGCAGGACCTTCATCTTCTTCCAGATCTCGTAGACCCTGCGTATCGTATCGCAGGGGTTCATGAAAACGACTCCGTCCAGAAAGTCATACCTCCCCCTGATGACGAGATCCAGGAGGTGGCGGCAGAAGGTGCAGTGGTACTTGTACAGGTATACGTCACCCATGGTTGTTTCGACAGATTCCAAAGCCTTTATCCTGTATGGTAGGACATCCGCAGCATAGAGGAGTTCCTCGGGGGCGTACGAGCATATGAACCCGATAATTTTCTTTCCCTTCCTCTTCCACTCTTCCAGATACGGGTTCGTCAATTTCTCACCAATACTGATAAGTTGTTGAAGTGCGCCCACAAGCACCACCGTCAAACCCCCTCATGCGAGAAACTCCCCATAACGTATATATCCGCATACTGCGTACTATCCTTATAATCCGAAAAAAAATATTTATAGGTATTCTATGGTTGTCGAACCGTCTCCTTCCGTATGAGGTGTAATGTATGCAGAAACTGGAGGGTGAGAGGAAGGAAAAGATAAGGAAGGAACTGGAGAAGATTGTTGGTCCCGACTTTGTCTCCGACGACCCGGAGATCACCTATCTGTACCACTGGGACTTCGTAACCGCGGAGGAGCCAGGACATTGCGATTTTGTGGTAATGCCGGGTAGCACAGAAGAGATACAGGCGTTAATGAAGCTCGCGAATAGGGAAAAAATTCCAGTTGTCCCATGGGTATCCGGTATAAACATCGGCGGGACCGCAATACCAAAAGAGGGAGGCATAGTTGTAGATTTGAGGAGAATGAACAGAATTCTGGAGGTAAATGAGGACGACATGTACGCAATAATAGAGGCGGGGGTCACCTGGGGAGATCTGAAGGGATATCTAGAAAAGCATCACCCGAATCTGAGAGCCGGGATAACGTGGTCCCCCGCCGGGACCGGTGTGATACCCTGCTACATATGCTACGGCTTTACTGACCTCGGCTTCATCGCGGGAACCGGAGCGGATTTCATAAATGGACTGGAGGTCGTACTCCCAACAGGTGAGGTCGTGAGAGTAGGATCTTGCATGTGCACTAACTACTGGTATGGCCGGGCTCCACTCCCTGACCTTGCAGGCCTGTTTATCGGCTGGGACGGAACAACTGGAATAGTGACAAAAGCAGGAATAAAGCTATGGCCCAACCTTCCAACGGAGTACTTCATAGTCATGACAAATACATTTGAGCAGGGTGTTAACATATTCAAAAAACTGGCACGCGCGAGAATAGGAATTGTAGATATGTGCTTTGTCAACTACACGTGGATGATGTCACTGCTGGGTTACCACGAGAGTGAAGAACTGCCGCTTGACCCAGAGGAGGCTGGATACCAAGACTTCTACGGCCTTGTCGCGATAATGGCGTACACTGAGAAGGAGATGGAAGCGAAAAGAGAGGCGCTAGAGAAAATAGTATCTGAGGGAGGAGGAATAGTTGCGGATGCCAATATGGCACTGAATTTCTTCCCTGAGGAGGCGAGAATCCAAGGATACACTCTCATGAACCCACCCATCCACTTCTACAACTGCTGGAACTTCTCATATGGCGGAGGTGGCGAGTGGATCGGAAGCTACCTCTCATCCCGTGACGTCGTGAAGTACTATAAGATCGCATTATCAGTCGCGAAGAAATATGGAAAGCGGGCACAAATGTACGGTAGGGTGATGGGAGGCGGGCACTACTGGATCGGAAGGGTCAACATAAACTTCAATAAGGACGACCCGGAGGATTTCGAACGCGCCCGCAAGTGCCTGATGGAGATAGACGAGAAAGTCAGAGAACTGCCGAGCGTGATCCGATATAAGGCGCCGAAATGGGCAAAGGAAAGAAACTTCAGGGAAGCGGACCAGAACGCCCTCGAATTGATTAAGAAGATAAAGAAGCTCCTCGACCCCAACGGGATTATGAATCCGGGACATGGACTGTGAGAGGGGAGGCTCTTGTCCTCTAAAACCCGTGAACTCCTGCTCTCCCTCTTCAAGAAGTCCCTAGAGAATTACATCCCGGGCACCGGAATAACCTTTAGAAAGGCACCGGAACAGCTCGAACTGGAGAGAAACCGAGAACTTGAGTACTATAAGAGGGTGGTGTACTTCTGCGGAAAATGCGGACAATGCAGGTACGTTTACCAAGATGCGTACTGGAGCAGAGTTTGCCCAAGTGGAGAACTGAGGAAGTTCGAGGCATTCTACCTAGGTGGAAAGAACCTCCTGCTATGGGGACTGCTATCGGGCAAACTCGAGTGGTCCGAAAGAATAGCAAGGATATTCTACCACTGCACCCTCTGTGGAAACTGTACGCAACAATGTCAGCTTCCTGAAATTCATAACTACGCATTGGAGTGGCTATTTGCCGCTCGTGTTGAATTTGTAAAGCGCGGCATCGGTCCAATGCCGGAGCACAAGAGATTCGGGGACTGGGTCAGAAAGGAACATAACCCCTACATGGAGCTACATGCAAACAGGCGCAACTGGATGAACGCAACAAAAGTAAAGGAACTTCCCGAAAAGGCAGACGTAGTTTACTTCGTGGGATGCACATGCTCTTACAGGGAAATGGAAGTCGCAAAGGCGATGCTTGAGATACTCTCGGCATCTGGGCTGAAGTTCACCCTTTTGAAGGATGAATGGTGTTGCGGATCACCGCTGTTCTGGACAGGACAGGTGGATATTGCAGAAGAGTGCGCGCGACACAATGTTGAGGAGTTCAAGAAGACGGGAGCGAGTGTGATCGTCACCTCATGCGCGGGATGCTACCGGATGTTGAAGCAGGTGTATCCGGAGAGGCTCGGGTTGGAAATCGATGCTGAGATCCTACATGCACCGGAGTTCCTACTTAGGTTAATGAAGGACGGGGGTTTGCAACCGGAAAGAGAAATAGGGTGGAAGGTCACGTACCACGACCCGTGCCATATAGGGAGGCACATGGGACTGTATGAGCCCCCGAGAGAGGTAATTAAGAAGATACCTGGGCTTGAATTATCCGAAATGGTCAGAAATAGGAGAAATGCATGGTGTTGCGGAGCGGGCGCGGGAGTCAAGTCGGCATTTAAGGATCTGGCGCTATTCGCCGCTACTGAGAGATTGAAAGAGGCGAAAGAGACCGGGGCATCTGTGCTGTTGACCGCATGTCCCTTCTGCGAGAGGAATCTTAGAGATGCTGCAGAGGCAGGAAACTTTGACATAAAGATACTCGACGTGGTACAGGTGTTCAGAGATAGTGCCGTGAAGAAATAAACAAAGGAATACGACAATCACATCGCATATCGAATTTCTAAAAACTTTTATCAATAATTCTTAAACTTTAGAATCTAAAGTTTAGAGTGAGATGCCCCATATATCCGAATTTGAAACCCAAATTTTCACAAACTTCTTCTGAGCAGAAAAGGCAAAAAGGGCTCTCTCATTCTTTATATCTGCCTCTCAACCGCCTCCTAAAAGACAAAATATTTTAACACATGTAATGAGCAGCTTCCAGAGCAACCTTAATAATATAAATCAACCGAAGAAGGATCCCGTGAAGGATAGGAGGATCAAATGTGCTTATCGAACGTATCGATGTGGAGAACTTTAGGGGATCAGCAGGGCGTCGATAGATGGTTTAAAACAGTTAACAATACTCATTGGCAGAAATGGCGCCAGTAAATCCAGCCTCCTAGAGACCCTTTATCTAATATCCTCCTGTGCTTCACATAAGGACATCATCAGAGACGAAATGAAATTGGACTATCTCATTTCCCGGAGGGGAGGAAGAGGCAGTTGGAACACGTCTAAAGACGTGCTATGGCACCAGATAGGTACCTCCAAGAACATAATAGTAAAACTCCGCGTGGACGGCCAATATCTAGAATTTCATGTACTCGATAAAAGCATATCCTTGGGCTCACATCGTCCCGATTTCCCTGTGCGCCTCCTAACGGATGAGGGGCTCGTCAAACTGGCGGATGGATACCTCATGAGTAAAACTGAAGCCTCGTACACGCGTCGCGAGGACCTGCTTAAACAATACAGTGACGTGAAGAAATTGCTGGAGGGGGTGCTGTTTATAGATCACAAACTCCTCTCAAAGCCTTCCCTCATCGAAAGATATGCGTGGGCTAAGGTTGTTTCTAAGAGATTAGATAAAGAAATAGTTTCTATGGTAAGGGACGAGTTTAAAACCGACGCCGAGGGACTTACATTCGTCCCCATTGGTGATACCTACATTCTTGTTCTTCAAACATCCAAAACCACGGTCAGAATAGATGATCTCGGAGATGGTGCAAGAATAGCAATCCTTGTATCCCTCCTGCTCCTGGCATCTAATCCAACGTTAGTTCTTATCGAGGAACCGGAAAACCACATGCATCCGGTTGGCCTTAGAAGCCTCACAGACTTCATCTTCAAATTGGCTAAGGATAAGAACTTTCAACTCCTAGTGTCAACGCACAGCGTCGAATTTGTATCCATAGCTAAGGAATTAGCTGAAAACCTCGGAATAGAATCATCGGTCATATATCTGGAGAGAGACTCGGACGGCACCGTGACCTCACAGAACTTCTCTCTAGACGACGCGGAACTTCTCAGAAAATTGGGCATCGATATAAGATTGCTTTACGTGTTCTAAAATGTTAATACAACTAAAACCCGCGAAACAACTTCATCGAAATAATCCTCCGCAAACTCCCTAGAGTGGATGCTCTAGTACTATGCGAGGGAAGCACGGAAAGTGAAATCGTAAAAATAATAATCGAGAAACTAAAGCCAGCAGCAGAGAAAAATAATCGGAGTTGCCGATTGCGAGGGAATAGATTCTCTAATTCGATCTCATCCGTAATGATTCTGCTCACAAGGTTGTTTAAGAGGGTAAAAGCCATAGGTGTGATTCTCGATTCCGAGAATTTCACTGTAGAGAAACGAATTATGAGTTTTGTTGACAGTTTAAATGCTAAAGGATTAAAAGTACGTAATTTCGAACAGATATGCCATCAGACATTCATACTCCACCTTGAGAACCAAAATCTTAAGATTTACGTGTCCGTGAGCGGCGTGCATGAGTTCTCTAATTTCAAAAGACACTCAATAGAGGATCACAGGGTCTTACTCCTGCTTCGTAGGAATCCTAACATCGAGGGCCGTATAAGGAGTGTCGAATCCGCGCAAGAAATTATATCAAAGGATATCCTATTACATTTGGTCAAGGGGGCGAGCACGGAGGAATTGTATAAAACATGCACGCACATATTCTGCCTTCTCAAGAATCTATAATACTTCAACATTACATTCAGCAAACAAAAAACGTCTCTTCATCACTACACTACTTTATATATCCTTTTGAACGCTCCACCTCTCGATCAGAGAAGAAATTCTTCTTTTTTCTTTCTCAGACAATGAGTTGAAGTATCCCTTTCCTACAATGGCCACCGCCAGATTACCAAAGCTTCTCAGATCGAATGTGGCCAGATTCTTTACTTTCCAGTCTTTCATAATAACCAAGGTAGCGGCATCGCATAAACTCAATTTCTCGGGATGTTTTTTCATCAATTCTACAGTTCTCCGGTACGTTTCCTCATCAACCACAACCGTGGCTATTCCGCTCCGTTCGAGAAATCTCAAGAAATCCTCAACGGTCTTAGAACCGATCCTCGCCTTGAGGAGTAATGTTGTTTCTAGAACTACATAGTCGGTTGTGATTACCTGACCGAACTTCCCCTCAAGCGCATGTATCATTATGGCTACGGCGTCCATGTGATTCGCATCATTCCGATCAAGCATCGCATAAAAAACGCCCGTATCCACAAATATGCTCATTCTTCCTTGCTCTCCTCGTATATTATATTCGCGAGTTCTTCATCAACCCTCTCTGATATTCTACCACCGACGCGACCTGCACTCTTTAAAAGTTCTTTTAAAGCCTCGATGTTGCCTTTAAACTCATCAAGTTTCTCTTCTGCCATCGAAATAGCTATTCTAAGGGCCTCCGCTAGACTTTTAGCATTCACCTTCTTTGCAAACACTGCAAGACGCTCCTTGTCCTCTAACGAGATCCTGATAGTGGTACTCACCGGCATCACCATGTAGATATGTAGACAAATCAACTTATAAACTTGTATACTTTATGATCCGTTCCGTTTAAAAGATCTTTTGCGAAATGTAGAGGATCATTCAAATTGAATCCGTTCGAGATTCGAGAAGTTATGAAGAATGCATAAAAGTTTCACGTGAATCGTATTAATGCTCATGTTTGTGCTCCAGTTCTCCGATGATCTCCTCTACCGCTATTCTTATGCCCTTCTCTATGAGTTTTAGTGGCATACTCGGCGGTAGCATGCCCATGAACGTCTTCTGCTTCCGTGCGGACTGCTGGGAAGTGTACGGCACGTGGATGAACCCCACTCTCGTATCGTAATTTTTCAGCGCAACATGGTGCAG
>Ga0190369_1000052_pt1 | contig 15278 bp, 10 predicted proteins | sample 4872181213_MG_FD_165051 | JGI IMG/M metagenome (GOLD analysis project Ga0190369, IMG submission 165051) | Hydrothermal vent microbial mat bacterial communities from Southern Trench, Guaymas Basin, Mexico - 4872-18-12-13_MG | ecosystem: Environmental > Aquatic > Marine > Hydrothermal vents >... | reverse complement strand
ATACCACTGATTGTGCCATCGCATTAAAGACGCCTTAGATAACGGTAATGCAAAAGCGCGGGTGATACATGCAATGACGTACGAGAGACGTTCCGCTCCGGGAATATTAACGTATCTTGAAAAGTGGATTCCCATCTCCGTTCTAATAGGCATTTTCTGCGGATTCGGCGCAATAGTGCTTTATAAGTTTCTCGAGTTGTGTGTTCATTTCTTCCTTTGGGAGTTGGCCGGATACCATCCACCAGCACCCGCGGGGGAGGGCTCAACGAAAGTTATATTTTCAAATAAGGCTCTCCTGATACCGCTAGTGACAACGCTCGGAGGTCTTATCAGTGGGGTGATTGTTTACAAGCTTGCACCTGAAGCGGAGGGTGATGGTACAGAGGCTGCAATTAATGTTTTTCACAATAAGGGCGGATACGTGAGACCGCAGGTCCCCCTCGTGAAACTTGTGACATCGTCGATAACGATAGGTTCCGGAGGAAGTGCGGGAAGAGAGGGGCCCATCGCACAGATAGGAGCAGGTTGCGGATCACTGATCAGCAGACTTCTAAAATTGAATGCGCATGACAGGAGGATTGCCGTTGCAGCTGGTGTCGGCGCGGGAATGGGTGCAATATTCAGGGCACCGCTTGGTGGTGCGATACTTGCCGCCGAAATACTTTACCTCGCGGACTTCGAGGTCGAGGCCCTCATACCCGCCTTCATAGCATCGGTAATAGCCTATAGCATTTTTGCGTCAATCGTGGGGTGGTCTCCCATTTTCCTCTGCCCCGAGGAATCGATTTTTTTGGACCCGGTGATGCTTCTGCTTTCCGCGATTTTGGGGATCATGTGTGGGCTTTACGGAATCCTATATGCGAAGACCTTCTATTATGTTTCCGAGAAGTTCCACGAACTTCCCATTCCTAGGTATGCGAAGCCTGCATTAGGCGGGCTTCTGGTTGGTATAATGGGTATTTTCATGCCCCAGATACTCGGAACGGGGTATGGGTGGCTCCAGTTACTGATACTGGGTGATTTCTCCGACATTGGCGCTCCATACATTTCGTCAAGTTCCCCACCTCCCATGTACATGCTAATACTGATATTGACAATACTACCTCTCGCGAAGATACTAGCGACCGCGTTGACCGTCGGGTCCGGGGGAAGTGGTGGAGTATTCGCTCCCGCCCTCGTAATAGGGGGATGTGTGGGAGCTCTTTTATGGGCCATCTGCAAGTGCCTATATCCCGATCTTAACATAAGTTTGCCCGTTTTTGTGGTAATCGGGATGATGGCGTTCTTCGGCGGGGTCGGGAAGGTCCCGATCGCCGTGATCCTGATGGTCAGTGAGATGACCGGAACCTATACCCTGTTGGCCCCCTCCATGATCGCCACCGTGCTGGCATACGTGATCACTGGAAAAAACACAATATTCCCGAGTCAGGTCCGCTCTAGGGCGGACTCTCCAGCGCACAGGGGAGAGTTCTACATTCCGTTGCTGAGGACAATACTCGTAGAGGACGTGATGACGAGAGAGGTTATAACGATAGAGCCGGAGGCTTCCCTCTCAAAGGCCGCTGGGATCATGTCCCAGAAGGGGATCAAAGGGCTACCAGTTGTTGACAGAAATGAAAACCTTGTGGGTATTGTGACGCTAATGGATGTTCTGAAAGTTCCAGCGGAAGTGCGGTCGGAGGTTCAGGTTAAGGAGGTTATGAGCCGGAGACTCATTGTAACGTATCCCAAGGAGACGTTGTTTGACGCGTTTGACAAGATGGTTAAGAACAACATCGGGAGACTGCCGGTTGTCGATCCGCAAACGAACAAGCTTGTCGGTATAATCACGCGCGGTGACATAAGAAGGGCGTACAGCGATAGACTATTCGAGATGCTATCCGAGTGGACAAGTACCGAATCGGTGGACTTCCTGTCTTGATCTAGTTGCGAGACATGACGCTGACAAAACAAATTTCCCTCCTCAATCCCACCATTTTGATTGTGGGATCGAAGACTATTTGCGCCGGTAGATCCTGCTCTTAGATGAACACTTAAAGCATAATCAGATTAGAACGGAGATTTCGTGAATATAAGGATGTATTGCTGTTGCAGGTGAGTAGTTTCACAAAATTCATTCTTTGAACGGTAGTTTTTCTTACTATATGAGAATACCATTATATACATTATTTAGAACTCGAGTTTGCGGATTGGTGAGGTTAGGTGCTACATTAGGTCGTGTTGGGTTGATCGGATGCTGTTGTGGTCAAAAATATATGTCTAAGGGGAGTAATATTGTCAAGAAAAGTTTCGGGAGTGGGATGGTTGCCTGCATCCCGAAATACCCTCGCATCTTCGGTGATGTTACTTCTGACGTTATTCCTGATGGTACCAGCGCTTTCCTTTGCTCCGGCCAGTGCCAGTGTTGCTGGAATTACAGAAACAACTTATAACTACAGGGGGCCAGTGTACGAGTTCATTGATGTTATTGTGGGTAAGGGCAATTCCACCATCGTGAATGTTGCGTTCGGTGGCAACACGACTCTCCCCATAAATCTGAGTAGCACGGCGTTTGAAAAGTGCCAATCGTTTCTGTTCGTCGTGACAAAGGGTTTCTATCCTCATAGGTACAGAAAGTTCTGGCCCAGGCCCCCTCTCCAAGCTCCCCCAGGTGGCCTCTTAAGGCTTGTATTTGTGGACGTGGAGGAGAACGAGTCAAAGCAGTTGGCCAGGGATATTGCGGATATGTTCAGAACCGCGTACGGTATCAGGCTTGTGCCGTTCTTCTACAGTTATGCGATGCAATCGAAGAGAGCCATTGTTGTGTTCTTGGCCCCTCCGAACAACGTGACGCCCGTGTTTGACAAGTATGTGGATGAGTGGGTTGGGTATTTCCCCAGCAGTACGGAGGGCGGATTATCCACTCTGTTGAATGTAAGCTTCATTAAGCAACTAAACGTATGCGCGGTGCTAATGTTCGGGGTCAAGAGGAGATTCCCAAGATTTGCAGCGCTTGCAGGGTATTCTCCATTTGACGTGAAGTTCGTCATGGCCTTTATCAATCCGGAGGGGCTGATATTTAATGGTAAGAACTTTACGCTCTCACTGAAGCACCTTCTCAACTCGCCATCCGATGCGAAGATAGTTCCACATCCGGACTCCATGTTCTCAGCGATTAGGATTAGGATTCCATTCGTAGGTAATATCCTATGTTATGATCCGGAGCCCGACAACAAGTTCCCGGAGGTTACCGGGGAGTTCGACTACATCCTACAGGCATTTAAGATGAAGAGCGGCTTCCTTGCCGGGAAGAATCAAACGGGCGCGAATGACATAAAGGTAGTATTCGACCTGAACTACACGATTCTGGCGAAGTACCCTGTCCTTGTGACGAAGATGTCCATAGAGGGAGACGCACCAATACATTTGACAAATGGCTCATCCGTCAACATTGCTATTGAAGTCAAGAATGTGGGCAATGCACCCGCAAATAACGTGGTCGTCGCAATTCCAGTCCCTGTAAATCCGCTTGATAAAGACGAAGTTGGAGAGTTTCAGAACTTCTGGAACTTCCTAACGACAGAAAATTTGTTAAATACGGACTTTAAACTTAAAATTGATCCATTTGAGGTGTTTAACAAGACGGGAATGTTTGCAGTAGCGTTAGTAGCGGAGTACGACAAACAATTGAAAGTTAACGAGAGCATAAGGTTCTGGATGAATTTCACATCGATGCCGATGCTTGATATCGACTTTAAGCTGTTTAACTTCTCATTCGGTTGCAGGGTTTCATACGAGTATGGAGGGAAGAGGTTCTACGCGTTATCGAACGGTCTTGTATTCTACGTATGGGAGAAGATTAACGGAACCGCCCCCATTCTGGTTACGACGCTAGAGCCCGTTAACATCAACATGACTAGAACTCTCAATAAGACCATATTTACGAACCCGACGTCGCTTCGTGCGGGGGACAACTACACACTCAGACTTACTATAATGAACCTGGGGGACGCGAATGCTACGATAGATGGAATAGAAATCTACCACAGCATAGTGAAGGATCTCAGACTGGGTAAGGGGTGGATATTGGACAGGCCCAGGGCATTTAGAGTTCTGAATTCAACGCAGATTGCCAGCATGTGTAATATTAGCGGCCCGGTGGTAATAGAGCCCGGCGGGAACATTTCTCTTCTAATTAATGGTACGGCAGTCACTCGTGTTGGTTTGCATCCGGTATTTACGGTGGTGCGGTACAGCTACGAACTTTCAGGAGAGACCGTTCACACATGGACGCACTCTAACACAATATTAGGGTTCGTATTCCCGCCAATTGAGAGAATTAACCTAACTTCTTGCCCGAAGCCATTCCCCGAGCCTGAAATTGTCATAGACAAGAATGTAGACATAAATTACAACAACGTCACCGTGCATCTGAATGTTACGAACATGGGAGACGACACGGCGGTGCTGACGATCGTTGAGTACACCTCATGTGGTGACATCATTGCTGGCGATGTTACCGAGTGGAGTGAGGGAATCCTAGAAAAGGGCAAGATGCTATGGCCCACTGAGGAAGGATGGTCGGTTATGAAGTTTGTCAGGGTGCGTCATGTTGTCCTGGAGCCCGGTGAGAGTTTCACGATGACCTACTGGTATGTAATAAACGTTACTGGTCCGACGGAGATAATCGTACCAGCGACCGTTGTGCTATACGTGTCGAGGTACTCGCTAATGAGGGTGAACGTTACCACCAGTGAGGCGAGAGTGGCTGAAGAGAGCGGCATGAAATCGCTTGAGGAAACGTATTCGACCAAGGGGCTCATGAACATACTTTCGCTCCCAACGAGCACCATAATGCAGGGCGAAGAGACCGAGAACTCGTGGGTTGTGTATAGCAATGCACTGGTCGAGGTTGTAGAACCCACACCGACCGGCAAGGCAGCGCCGACCCCTACACAGGTTCCATGGCGACTCATAGGACTAGTTATTGGTATAGTGGTAATAGCGGTGGTAATTGCGATCTTCATGAGGAGAAGGAGATTCTAATCGTATTTTATAATCATTCCTTTATTTTTGCTTACGTTATCTGATACACTGCCCTGCTTTCTGTCAAATGACATCTCGCTACCTAATTTTATAATTGCTCTTTCCGCAACCTACGAATTCATAGGCTATGGATTTATAGGCCACATAGGATGAGCATGAGATGCTAGTTGCACTAGATATAGGAAGTACGCCGAATACCTGAGCAAGCAATGCCGAAAGTCTTAGAAGCTATCCCCGATACGGGCCATATTCTGATTCCATTAGTAGTTAAAGAAAGTTTTATAGGGAGAGCACGTTTGTAGAAGCACTTAAGGGTCTGAAAGCGTGGAGCAAGCGGTGAGGGTTCTTGCCAGAGGAAAGAGAGGATTTCATTGCGATGATGAAGAAGCGCGAGGAACTCATCCAGATGGGCGTAAACCCGTATCCACATAAGTACGAAATCACCCACTCCGTCCCGGAGATCGTTAGGGACAACGCCACCAATATCGTTTACAAGGGCGACCTGAGCACGGCGGGCAGGGTCTTTGCGATCAGGAGGCACGGAAAAAGCACCTTCGTGGATATAGTTGACGAGGGGGTCAGGCTGCAAATATACCTTAAGGCGGATGTGCTGGGTGACAAGTACCGCTTCTTTCTGAAGTACGTCAGGCGTGGAGACTTCATAGGTGTGCGCGGCGAACTTTTCAGGACGAAGACGGGGGAGCTCACATTGCTGGTCAAGGACTTCACAATATTGTGTAAGGCCTTATACACGCTTCCGAGAGAGTGGTACGGCCTCAAGGACATAAGGGAGAGGTACAAGAGGAGGTATCTCGACCTCCTACTGAACGAGCGGGTCAGGCGGACGTTCATCCTCAGGAGCAGGATAATTTCCGAGATAAGGAGATACTTGGAGGAGAGAGGGTTCATAGAGGTCGAAACGCCGATAATTCAGCCCGTGTACGGCGGTGCTGCGGCCAGACCCTTTACAACGTATGTAAATGCGCTGGGAGAGAACAGATACCTTAGAATCTCGCCGGAGCTGTACCTGAAGCGGCTCATAATCGGTGGCCTGAACAAGGTGTTCGAGATAGGGAAGAACTTCCGGAACGAGGACATAGATGCATTGCACAATCCGGAGTTTACGTCATTGGAGGTGTATGAGGCATACGCCGACTACAACGACATGATGAGGCTGACGGAGGACATGATATCGACGGTTGCGAAGCGGGTTCTCGGGACCACGAAGATAAAGTGCCCGATTTACACTGAGGAGGGAGAGATGAAGGAGGTGGAGATAGATCTTTCACCACCTTGGAGAAGGATAAAGATGTACGACGCGATAAAGATGTACACGCCTCATCACCTCGACGTGCGGGAGGCCACCGACGAGGAACTCATGGAGGAACTCGAGAAGTTGGGCATTACCCTCAGGGGTGGGTACAACCGGGGGCTCGCGATAGAGAAAATATTCGAGGCCTACTGCGAGAAGCATCTGATACGGCCGACGTTCGTAATGGATTACCCCAAGGAGACGTCCCCGCTGTGCAAACCCCATAGAGAGGATCCTACGCTGATAGAAAGATTTGAGGCGTTCATTGCGGGAATGGAGATTGCAAACGCGTACACAGAACTCAACGACCCTGTCCTGCAGGAGCAGTTCTTCATGGAACAGCAGGAGAGGAAGATGCGCGGCGACGTGGAGGCGCATGAATACGATGAGGAGTTTGTGGAGGCCCTCAGATACGGAATGCCTCCCACTGGCGGCCTAGGGATAGGGATCGACCGGCTCGTGATGATATTAACGGGGTGCCCAAGCATCAAGGAGGTAATACTTTTCCCCATGCTCAGAAGAGAGGAGTAACGACGGCAGACGTTTTTTCTAGTTACAGACGGGGAGTTCGACCAATGAACTTAAACTTCATTTTTGGTGACGAAAAGTTCCATAATTGTTTTTACCAGAATATTTCCCCCGAATCGCCATTCGGTGGACCATATTAGTAACAATTATTAATCGATCGGAAATTATGATTGCAAAAGAGCATCGGAAGGGAATGACATGGAGATTGCCGTGGAGGTTCGTGATCTTACGAAGATTTTCGGGCGTAAGATTGCGGTGAACAAGATATCCTTCGAAGTTGAGAAGGGCGAGATTTTCGGACTTATAGGGCCGAATGGTGCCGGTAAAACGACAACTCTCAGAATTCTCGCTACCATCCTCAAACCGACTGCCGGTACTGCCAAAATATTCGGCTTGGACGTCGTAAAGGATGCGGATATGGTCAGGAAGATGATAAGTTACCTTCCGGAGGAGGCAGGTGTTTACAAGAACCTCACGGGGCTCGAGTACTTGAGGTTTATGGCATCATTTCACTCCTCCTCGGAGGAAGAAGTCCAAAGAATGGTGGATGAGGCCGCTGAAATCTCGGGGCTTGGAGACAGATTGCACGATAAGACCAAGACCTATAGTAAGGGTATGAAACGGAGATTGCTTGTTGCAAGAGCCCTTATGGCAAAGTCGCCGCTCGTCATACTTGATGAGCCCACGAGCGGGCTCGATGTGATGCATGCGGTTCACATAAGGGACATCATCAGAAATTACGCGCATAAGTACGGAATGACTGTGCTTCTTTCCAGCCACAACATGCTGGAAGTAGAGTATCTCTGCGATAGGATAGCGATCATAGATAGAGGAAAGATAGTTCTGGAGGGAGGGCCATCGGAGTTAAAGGAGAAGTTTGGGGTTTCGAATCTTGAAGAATTGTTTGTGAGGGTGGTGAGAGGTGCTTAAGGATCTCAAAACGATAATGCTGAAGGAGATAAAGGAGATCCTGCGCGATCCTCACATGTTTATCGGAATGATCCTTGTGCCGCTCCTCATGTTCCCGCTACTCGGAATGACGATGGTAGTATCGACGGAAATGATGATGCCATCCGAGGAGATAAGGATAGGAGTTCTGAACCTAGACCAAGGAAATGTTTCGAAAATATTCGTAGAATTCTTAAAGGAAGTGCCTAACATTACAGTTGTGGACCTGAACGAGAAAGGTATCTCGAATGTCGACGATGCAAAAAAATTCTGTATCGAAAATGGAATTCTTGTGTTCATAGTTGTGCCAAAAGGATTTTCGGATAACATGCTGAACGGGCGACCCGTGATCATCGACATATATGCGATAATGGAGGAGCATGGTAAGACCACCGACATAAGCAACGCGTTCAGCGTTGCGACGGAAATTTCGAGAACAGCCTTCGATAAAACCCTGTCCTATTTGCTGGTCGGCGACAAAGGTTCCGGGACATACGGACTCGTCTATGTGAACCCTAAGACCATAGTGAAGGGCAATGTTTTAAACGCGTCCCCAGATGTTATTAGTGGAATTTACTTCTCCCAAGTGTTCACAATACCCCTCATCCTCATGGTACTGCTCATCTTCGTGGTACAGATAGCCGCGGTGTCGATAGCATCCGAGAAGGAACAGAAGACCCTAGAGACCCTACTATCCCTACCGGTGGACAGGAAGATGATCCTGCTCGGTAAGCTGACCGGCTCTATCATAGTTGCAATTGTGGGGGCACTGGGCTACCTAGTGGGTTTCAATCTCTACATCTCAATGGTCACGAGCAAACTAGCAGAGGATGTACCAATGATAAGGCCCGAGGATGTCGGATTTGCGATCACGCCGGTGGGTTACATAATCCTCGGAATCACAATATTCCTGACGATACTTGTGGTTTTGTCCATGGCGATAATAATCGCCGCACCCGCCGAGGACATAAGAGGGGCACAGTCGATAAGCGGCTTTTTGATATTGCCAATGGTGGTGTTCTCAATATTCTTAGCGTTTGCATCGTTTGAGATCTCCGAGGAACTCAAATTGGCCCTAGTCTTTATTCCCTTCGCGACGCCCACAATCACGACGATAGAGCTCATGAGTGGCAAATACTGGATCCCACTTGTCGGCATAGTTGCGATGCTGATAGAGGCGGTGATATTCCTCTACGTGGCGACATGGTTTTTCACAAGTGAGAAGTTGATAACCATGCGAATAACACTTGGCAGGAAGAGAGAGGTCATTGAGGAGGAATAAACAGTCAATTATCACCATTACCATATTTTATTTCGAATTTTTCGGCTCGTTCTAATGCAATCTCGACCATTCTTTCGATATCCAACTTTTGCTCCTCTTTCAAGACGACCCCCATTCTTGCTCGTGTAGATGGCCTCTTAGGAGCCGCAGCACACCCCTTCTCCTCCTCTGCAGAAATTTCGTAAGTTCCTATTCTTCGCGCCAGCCTTTCCGTTTCCACCTTTTCAAACGTTACAAGTGGTCTAATCACCGGTACGCCCTTTGTTGCTTCCTCTATTACCGCGAGATTATGTAAGGTCTGACTTGCCTGTTCCCCTATTGCCTCTCCCGTAACTATTGCAACCGCCCCCTCCATTTCTGCAATTCTTTCCGCAACTCTATACATGACGCGCTTGCACAGCACACATGTGAGGTTGTCCATGCACTTATCCTTTATTTCTTGCAGGTTTTCGCCGTGCGGAACTATATAGACTCGCAGGGGAGTATTAAACATCCACTCGGAAAGTTTCCTCACAAGGCGCGTCACCTTATCTCTTGTCCGCTTATCTCCAAAGTCCCCTAGGTCGAAATGTAGGAACACGGGGATGCAACCACGACGCATCATAAGCCATGCGGCAACGGGAGAATCTATGCCGCCACTTATAAGGCAGACGACCCTCCCCTGAGATCCTATCGGGAATCCTCCCGGGCCTTCTATCGTTTCGAGGAAGATGAACGCTTTGTCCTCACGTATTTCGATTCCCATGGTGTACATCGGGTTTTCCAAATCAACTTTTAGGTTTAGATCTTTAAGTGAGGATAAAATTCTCTCTCCCACGATTCTGTTCACATCAAGGCTCGTGTAGGGGTGCGTGCCAACTCTTCTACAGCGTACTGCAAACGTTGCATTCGGAATAAACTCTTCTTTTGCAAGGCTCACACACACGTCCGCAATCTGATCGATGTCAGATGTTGTCGATATTGCGGGAGAAAAGGAGGAGATTCCAAACACCCTCGTCAGAAGTTCGGAGGCCTCGGACGTCTCATTTGTAAAAAGATACGCCCGCCCGTAAGTGTACTCCAGTTTCTCAAACGAAACTGAGTGATGCTCCAAAAGCCTCCTTATGTAATCGCATATCGACTTCTCATACCGCACCTTAACCCGCGGACTTTTCGTGCCGATCTCGCTGCCGAATCTTATTATTATGGCGTTATATTTTACTGGCAAGAAGTCCACCCATTACGAAACTTGGAGACCGTACTTCTCCGCGATTTCTATGAAGGCATTAGCGACGTACTTAACTTCGTCCCACGAGAGGCCGTAAGTGTTAAGTTTGAAGTGCTTGGTCATGCCAGGCTGTATTCCGACTATTTTCTTCTTCTTTAGTTCATGGTACAGGAAGTAACCCTTACGCTTGTGCTTCTGTGATATCTTGAAGAAACCCTCGCTTTCTATGTGTATCAACGTGTGTTCTTTGGGCTTTACTCCGAGTTGTCTCGTCCCCTCGATTCTCTCCATCTGTTCCACCAAGTACCTTGCTTTCTCAACCTCTTCGCTCCACCTTTTTACTCTCTCGACAACGTGCGGGAATGACGCCATGAGACTCACTATAGGCGCACCCATCACCGTACATCCGAGAAGTGCCAGTTCTTTCTGAGGAAAAGATCTCCCACTCCAATCTCCCACTATCTTCGACCTCGCCAGTATTATCTTCGCCATCTCCTCAGTCATTGCGAGTATTCCCGTCGGGGCGGATGCCGCCCAACTCTTATGCCCGCTTCCAACAAGGACGTCCACCTCCAACTCTTTACCATTTATAGGCATCAATCCGGCCGTGTATGCTGCATTTAACACAAAAGGAACATCGTAATCATGCGCTATCCTTGCCACCTTCTTAGCGTCATTGAGGTTCCCGTACTGGTAGTCGACGTGGGTCAGTAGGACTGCGACGGGGTATTCCCCTGTTTCCCTCTTCACCTCCTCTATCTTCTCGGCGTACACGTCCAAGTCCACTCTATACTCGGGGTAACCGCTGTTCGGAACCTCCTTTATCCTGAGCCCTGCCAGTTCGGCAGCAAGATATGTGGAGTAGTGCGCAAGGCTGTCTATCACGACATAACCGTCCTTTACTCCCCTGTGCCTCGCGAGCATGAGAAATGTTATGAACTTGGCCTCGCGGCACCTTGTCACTATACGCACCACATCCATTCCCAGAAATCTGGCCATGTCTTCGAGAAACTGCTTTATGGGTGGCCTTTCTATCATATCAAGACGGGGAGTCTTGGCAGGGCACCAATCACAGACAGAGTATCCGTCACCAAATTCCAAAATCGCCCTTCTTGCCTCTTCGGTGAGTACACCACCGCGTTGTATTGGGTTTAAATTAATGTAGCCCGGCTTTGTAAACTCCCTCGTCAGATTTGTATACCTTTGTAGGTTCTGCTTTGGTATTTCCACCGCGATACCCCCTCGTTTCTGACCTTATATTCTCTCCTTAGGAACTATAAAAGGGTATACTTGATGCACGGGACAGCTATCGAATGCAGGCGCTGTCCACTTGACGACTCATTCGGAGACTTCCTAGCGGTCGTTGAGGGAGATATGAAGTTCAGGCTTACTAGGGTGAAAGTTTCTCCGCAGAGCGGATTGTGTAACCTTTGCGAAAGATTCCTCAGGGACGCGGGGAGGTTTTTCGAACTCAGAGATTTGGCAAGACGAGAAATGAGGAAGTTGTTCGAGCGCGTGAGAAAGGAAGGTCACCAATACGATGCAGTTGTCCTTCTAAGCGGAGGCAAGGACAGTTGTGCGGCTCTTATTCTCGCAAAGGAACGGTACAAGCTAAATGTGGTTGCCGCCAGCGTAGATAACGGATTCAGAATACCCGAGGCTGCCGAGAACATAGAGAATCTTACAGATAATCTTGGTGTGGACCTTATAACATTCAAAATCCCGAGATCCCTCACAAAGAAACTGTTCCGGGTGTGCTTCGAGATCGGAGATCCGTGTGGGCTCTGCCAGACGCTCGTAGGCCCACCCATCATGGCGAGAATTCAAATGAAGATGGGCATACCGATCAGAATTCTGGGCACAGATCTGGCGCAAGTCTATCACGAGTTTTTCATGCAACTGGATTACTGGAGAAAGAAAATAGGCATGGAGAATCCCTTTCTCTTCCGCCTATATAGCAACGATTACAAGATTTATGAGCGGAGATACGAACAGTACATCGATCTTCTGCGTAGAGAAATGCTTTCTGAGGCGTCGACCCTCTACGTGAGAGAACTTGAGCGCATTTACAAAGACCTTAGAAAGTACTGGCTGTCACCTGGAGAACTATCTGAATTCTCACAGGAGAATTTTGTAAACGTGTACCTTACCGCCATGGAGATTACAGATTACTCCCAACAGAAAAAAATCCTCGAAAGGTACGGTTTTCAATTGTCACCCGTATTCGGAGAACACGTATCCACAGATTGTAAGGTTGCGGCGGTTGCACAGTCCCTCTATACCGAGAAAATGTGGAAGGCCTTGAACTCCTGGAAGTGTCGGGTAGGCCTCATTTCCAAGCACGAAGTGCTGAACCTGATGAGAAATCGGCGGGCCCCTATTCCCACGATCAGAGAGTTCTTCGAAGAAATAGGCGTGAAAAACATAAGGAATGTGTGGCAGCGAGCGTGGCTATATCAGGTGTTTGATAAGGATATTTTAGCGAGGATCTTTATGTGAACGCCAAGAGTAGATGGATGACACGCAACTCCTAGATAAAACATATAACGTATGGCTAAAATGATAGCTTAATCCCCTTTACACATACTAACCTGAGAACTACGGACCTGAAAGCTGATATCTGCTCCTTTCGTTGTTTAAGCTCCTTAGCGCTGGTATATCAGTCTCGTAATTCCCATGCTGGTCAACGTCTCATATTGTTCGAATATCGAAATTTGAGTCCCATACTTGGCAATTATCGGATGATCATTTTTCTGAGATCTCCCAATTATTACATTATTTTTCTGAAACACGTACCAAGAACTTCGATGCTGTATCCGTTACCTTGAAATAAAGGACATCACGTCACGTCGCCTGAAAGGCGAACTTGCAAAGGAGGTTCGGCATAATGTCCATTTTAAGATATACGCAGAGATGCGGCTTGCATGATAGAAAGATATTTGAGGGGGGACCGTACCCATAGGTAAGGTGTTTCATAGGAGAAATATAATGGGGGCAGAAACGTATAGTGTTGCATTTGTTGCCCTCGTGCACCTTTGCAACCTCAAAACCTTTATAAAGGACTTCTGTTGTGTTAAGCGGGCTCCGCCCGGGATGTGGGAGGGGCGGTGAGAGGGAGGGAAGCCCGAAAGGGCGGAGCGAAGGGTCAGATGGATGTGCGGAGTACCGTTCCCCGCGAAAGCCCGTCGATGGACCCCGAGACGGGAAGGCTCTCCGCCACGCACGCGTCAATTGCAACAAAAGTGGCGGAGAGTCAGAACGGTTGACAAATGAGTGAAGTGCATAAGTGTGCATGAGGCATACGTACTGATAAAGGTGTCACGGGACGCATTCGTACGTGGTGTCGTTAGTGAACTCAAAAAGCTCCCGCACGTTGAAAGGGCCGAAATCCTGTTCGGAGACTACGACATTATCGTAAAGATAAAGGCAGAAAAGCTCTATGACATCGAAAACCTCGTAGTCGATAAAATCTCGAGCATTGAGGGAATCCGAGAAACCATGACCATGTTCTGTGTCGATGAAAAGGTCCTGAGCGGGTGGGTGTTATGGAGATCGGTTATGTGTTCATGAACGTGCAACCCGGAAAGAAGAAAGAGGCACTCGAAAAGATAAAGAAGATCAATGGAGTCAAGGAGGCAAACGTCGTCCTAGGATTATTCGACATAATAGTGAGGATAGAGGAAAAACCATCGAAGACTTGAACGAATATACTTCAATGAGATCGAAAAGATAGAGGGAATCACCAGCGCTCGCCTGCACATAGTGGCGTGCGAGAGAACAATAAAGTAGGGTGCTCAGAAAGCCCACCTTGCCACATCCGCCGCCGTTTCGGCCGATGCCAGGCTTCTTCATCACACCCTCCTAAATTATAATTTTTTGGCACTTAAAAGAACTTCTCATCAGGGCAATAAATAACGATTTCCATAAACGACTGTGGCACCGCAAACGGTCGGCATATAATGCTGATCCACCACATATGTGTTTCTTCCGAATATGTTAAATACGAGACCAGTAAAAGGGCCTTCTCCACAGCATCGAGACCGTGGAAGTTCGGCGAGAGAGTGGTATAAAGATTGTCGACTTATTAATGAGCTCTGTACTATTGTTAAAATACATTTTGCTAATCCAATACTGCGGATGCTGAAATCGTGTTCTATGTAATGATTCTGGGTTTCTCTTTGCACACCACAAAATAAAATAAAATATTTTCTTCACGCTATCTATTATTAAACCGACGCTCTGGAGGATGATTTCTTCATGACCAGAAGTCTCCTTAACGCCAAATCAACGACGGGAACGAGAGTCAGAGTTCCTGACATTTCCCCGCTAAGCGGCATGTGTCCCCTTTGTATCGAAAACTGCCCCTTCTTATGTGAGATCGGCAAATCAGCATTCAGGGGTAGAGAGGTTCTGTACCCTGATCCCGAGTTCTTCGGTAGAAGTACCGCCTCCGCAAATAAAGATTACGGACTTGATTGGTCACACCTGCAAATAATGCCCGAGCTCCGAGGAGCCAAGGGAATAGAGGAAGACCCCGACAAGGCCCTCTTCCCCTATGTCGATATCGAGACGAAGGTTGCGGGAATCCCCATGAAGATCCCGGTGTTCATAGCGGCCCTCGGATCAACCGCCGTCGCAAAGAGAAACTGGGATGGACTTGCGGTCGGAGCCGCAATTTCCGGAATAATCCAAGTGATTGGAGAAAACGTCTGCGGAATGGACCCTGAGGCGGAGTTCACAAACGGAAAGGTCACGCACTCCCCCGACATGGAGTACAGAGTTAAGAAGTATCGCGAGTTCTGGGACGGAAAATACGGTGACATCGCGGTACAGACGAACGTCGAGGATCAGAGACTCGGTGTGGACATCTACGCGATCTCCAAGCTAGAAGTTAACATAATAGAGAGAAAGTGGGGCCAGGGAGCAAAGGCAATAGGAGGCGAGGTCAGGATACACGACCTTGACAAGGCAATAAT
>Ga0190369_1000049_pt1 | contig 15489 bp, 16 predicted proteins | sample 4872181213_MG_FD_165051 | JGI IMG/M metagenome (GOLD analysis project Ga0190369, IMG submission 165051) | Hydrothermal vent microbial mat bacterial communities from Southern Trench, Guaymas Basin, Mexico - 4872-18-12-13_MG | ecosystem: Environmental > Aquatic > Marine > Hydrothermal vents >... | reverse complement strand
GTATAAAAATTTTGACGAGAATTTTGGTTTTGGTGATCATACTCTCTTGAATATCGTCAACTCATGCTGTGGAAACAGCTCTGGATGCAGTATTGCTGCAAGATCCTCCACTATTTCGTCCATCCTGTGGATGTGTTGCCATATCCATGGCTGCATGGCATAAACTCTATCTTCTTTGAACGGTTTCGTTTCAGCCAAACCCGGCACCTCTCTAATCAAATCCTTGTTGCTATCTACAGGCTTACCCGTGTATATTGCTATGTAGACATCAGCATCTTGATCATGTCACTGCCAACAAACTTCGCCGGATATTTAACCATAGCCTCGCCCGTTTCGGCAACGACATCCAGAGTTGACGGAATTTGGAATCTATCTGCGAGTTCTTCTTGTTTGTTTATCAGCTCTTCGGCTTTTGCTTTGTCAAAAATGCCTTTGCTGTGGTCCTCGACGATAGAATGTCTCGAGTAGAATATGCTACCTATCAGCAGGGTTTTCGTGAAATCCAATTAATTTTTGAACCGTACAAAACTCTCGTTGAATAAGTAAAATAAATTTTACTTTAAATCAAATTCGAAGAATTTATCAATCAAACATTCTTGACTTAAATTCAATGAAATTGAAAGCGTTGTGCATACTTGTAGCAGTGACATTAGCACTTGGATGTATTCAGCAACCGAGTGAACACATTCCCAAGGCTGTGAAATACGCGAAAAACTTCGATATCGAGGATCACGGAAGTTACAAGATACTAAGAGTAAAACACGATGATAAGTGGTACACATACGTCCTTTACAGAGATAAAAAGCCCGACGTTAAAGGAGTTCCGATAAAAATACCCGTGAAAAGGCTTGTGATTATGTCTTCAACGCATTTAGCACAGCTTAAGGCAATAAACGCTACAGATTGCATAGTTGGGTTCATGTGGGGCGGAAGATATAAGATATACTTTGAAGACATCGCAGAGAAGCTTGAGAATGGAGAGATAGTGGATGTGGGTTCACCGAACGCTCCCGACTACGAGAGAATCTTGGCTCTTAACCCCGATCTCGTTGTTATCTATGTAACGGAATACAACGAGCAGGTCAAAAGAAAGCTTGAGGAACTGAAAATCCCATACATCGTGGACAGCGAGTGGAAAGAGAACGACCCTCTCGGCAGAGCGGAATGGGTGAAGTTCTTCGCCGCGCTGACGGATAAGGAAGAGGAAGCTGAGAAATACTTCAGCAAAGTCGAGAGAAACGTGCTCGAAGTGAGGAAAATCGTGGAAGGCTCCGAAAGACCCAAACTCGTCTGGTTTTTGATGTGGAAGGGGGTTGTATATGTTCCGAGAGGAGAGAGCTACGTTGCAAAGATGGCTGAGTACGCTAACGCAAACTATGTCTTTTCAGATCTGAACGGCACCGGAAGCGCTAAGGTAACCCTTGAGGATCTGCTGCTCAGGGGAAGCGACGCCGATGTGGCAGTTTACTCATCCTACAGAGTCAAGAAAGTAAGCGATCTGCTCGAAATCGACAGCAGACTTTCAGAGATTAAGGCTGTTAAAACTGGAAGGATCTACAGAATTTCAGAAGATTATTGGCAGCTCGGATTGCTACATACCGATGTCGTAGTAAAGGACTTGGCGGCAATATGTCATCCAGACAAATTCAAGGACTACAAACCGAGGTTCTTCGTGAAACTCGAAGAATGAAGAGAGTTGTTCTTTTCCTAGTACTCTTTGCATTCTCTATCCTCTCAGTTCTTGCAGGGATCATGATAGGATCTGTTAGCGTGAGCTTAAAAGACCTAATCAACGCCTTGAACGGCTCCGAAGACATAAAGAGCTACATAATACTCAACGTCAGACTTCCGAGAACAGTTGCCGCATACCTTGGCGGCGCCTCCCTAGCTTTAAGCGGTCTTTTACTCCAGACTTACTTCAGAAATCCCCTAGCCGGCCCCTACGTTCTCGGAATTTCGTCGGCAGCTTCCTTCGGAGTAGCCCTATACATTCTGTCAGGCATCGGAATCGGATACTACGGACTTGTCGGTTCGGCTATGGCGGGATCGTTAGCTGCCATTGTTCTCGTGCTAATCATTGCAAGCAGGGTGAAAAGCGCCGTAACGCTGCTCATAATCGGACTCATGCTCAGCTACATATTCGGAGCTCTCGAAAGAATACTTATAACGTTTGCTGAAAGCGAAGCTGTGCACCAGTTCGTTTTGTGGACATTCGGAAGCTTTTCTGGGGTGACTTATGAAGATCTTCCGATAATATCTTCCGTAACTCTTTTAGTGTTCTCGTTTGCAATTTTCTTGGCCAAACCGCTAAACGCTCTGCTTATGGGTGAAGATTACGCGAAGAGCATGGGTGTGAACGTTAAGCTTACGAGGATAGTCATCGTTCTTCTTTCAAGCATTTCAGCCGCTGTGATTACGGCGTTCGCCGGGATAATCGCATTTATAGGCTTAGCAACACCCCACATAACCCGCTTAATTTTCAGAACATCCGACCACAGGGTGCTCATACCTTCCGTAATAGTGTGTGGAGCTCTGATAACCGTGCTCTGCGATATATTCTCCCGAACGATCGTTGCTCCAATTGAGCTACCGATTAGCGTTGCCACATCACTCATCGGAGCGCCAATAGTAATATCACTCATACTTAAGAGGAAAAGGATCTCCTAATCTCGTCTACGACTCCAAAGATCTTCTCTTCGCTCAGCTCCTTAAGTCTGTAGTATAAGCCGCCGGTTATCTCGCTTATCTCCCTTGCATAGCCGAGAGAAACGAAATCATCAGCATCGAACACGACGGTCAGAATTTTATCGCGAGCAATTGCTTCCGAAATTCTCTCTATTTCTCTCTTAATATCCCCCGAAATGGAAACATTTGCTCTGCCGTCCGTAATCAAAACCAGAATCGGAACGTATCCTTTTCTCATTTCGATTCTCAGCAGATCCCTCGCTTTGAGGAGTCCTGCAGCAAGTGGCGTTTTACCGCCAGTGGTCAGCTCGGCAAGCCTCTTTGCAGCAAGCTGCGGCGATGAAGTTGGAGGGACGACAACTTCAGCAGAGCTATTTTTGAACGCGACCATGGAAACTCGATCCTTCCTAATATAGGCATCCTGAAGAAGTCTGAAGATCAACCCCTTCGCAAGCTCCATTCTTCTCAAGGATGCCATCGAGCTGCTCGCATCAACGAGCACTGTTATGCTTGAGGCTGATCTGCTCGAACAGATTTTATACCTAAAGTCTCTCTCCTCTGGAATTCTGACTCCTCTGCTCAACGCAGCCCTTACTGTAGCGCCAATCGCTATCTCTTCCCCGCTCAACCTGAAGTCCACGTATCTCCCACTTTTTCCGACGGATTTCACTCTTTTACCTTTGACGGCCTCAATTTTCGACGAGAAGTCGAGTTTTGGTAGCAAAGTCTTACCTATCTCGTGTTTTTTCTCTCCTCCAGACTTTGCGGTAATTTCGGCATCCTCTCCTGCTCTGCTTTCTTCCCGTTTTTCTTCTTCCCGTTCTTCTTCTGCCTCTTGTATCGCATTCTTGAGAATGCTCTCTATTTTATCAAAGTCCAATTTCGGCTCCTCAAACGGTTTCGATTTCATTCTGTGTGGCAGAGTTAACTCAGCAACTTCCATGACGTCTTCCAAGCTCACTTCTTTCCTACCTTTAAAAGCGGCTAAAGCCTTTGCCGCCCTAATAGTTATTATATCAGCTCTGTGCGTTTCTATTCCCAATTCACTGCATAACTTTGCAACAGCGTGAACTATTTCATCAGAAACTGTAACTTCGTTTAGCATGTTTCGGGCAATTTCGATTCTCTTCCTTAGCCTTTCCTGTTCTGGTTTAAACTTTTTGTAGAAAGCTTCCGGATTCTCGGAAAATTCTTCCACTCTTTTAATGACCTCAGCCCTCAGTCCGGGATCGCTTATAGCTTTCACATCTACAACCATACCGAATCTGTCTAGGAGCTGGGGTCGTAACTCTCCCTCTTCTGGATTCATCGTTCCCACGAGAATGAACCTCGACGGATGTCTGAAAGAAATCCCCTCCCTCTCGATGACGTTCCAGCCGCTCGCTGCGACGTCAAGCAGTGTGTCGACTATGTGGTCATCGAGCAAATTTACTTCGTCTATGTAGAGGATGTTGTTGTTTGCCTCAGCTAAAATACCGGGCTGAAAAGCTTTGATACCTTCCTTCAAAGCTCTCTCAAAATCGAGCGTTCCAACAACTCTGTCTTCGGTTGCTGAAAGCGGTAGTTCAACGATCCTCATTCTCCTTTTCGTAAACACCAATTCACCCTTAGAGGCTTTTTCTCTGCATTCGTCACACATAGCTTCCTTAGAGCAGTTAAATATGCAGTCCGAAACCTCGATTTCCGGAAGAACGTCAGCGAGAGCTCTTACGGCTGTCGACTTTCCTGTTCCCTTGTCACCTCTCAGCAAAACTCCACCTATCTTCGGATTTATGGCGTTCAAAATTAGGGCTTTCTTCATTTTCTCCTGCCCGACTATTGCCGTAAATGGATATATCATAAGATCACCTCCCTGAGAATGTCTTTAAAGCTAATACCTTCTCTAAAGCTCAGAACCTTTCTTCCCACCTCCAAAAGCTCGAGATTTCTAGCGTTGAACTCCCCAACTGGAAATCCCGTGTCGATTATTACCTTTCCTTCGGCAAGCTTGACGGCTTTCTCGAAGCTCTCGTCGCTTATCCGCTCGTAAGGTTTCTCGCTAACAACGGTATTTGCCAAGCATTTCGCCACTACGAAGTCCGCATCGTTCTCGTGAAGGACTCCGACTGTGAAGCCGACACCCTTCTTCGCAAGAAACCTCATGAGCTTAGATCCTGTGCCAGCCCCACAAACCACGTGAACTTTTGCATCGCCGCAGTTTCTGATCTCAAAAGAACCTATGTTTTCTTCGAAGTAAGCGTTGCTTATTCCGTAAGCCCTGCTGAGGTTTTCTGCCGTGAGGACTTCTTCTGGAACTCCTTGGCATATCCACCCGTTTCCGATGAGCACGACTCTGTCGCATATCCTCAGAGCTAATTCGATGTCGTGGGTTGTCAGCACGATCGCAACGTTTTTTTCACTCGCAATCCTGCGAAGCAGAAGCATTATCTCTACTTTGTGTTTAGCGTCGAGAAAACTCGTCGGCTCATCGAGTAGCATGACTTCCGGATCCTGAGCTAGAGCTCTCGCTATCAGAACCTTCTGCTTCTCCCCATCGCTCATTTCGAAGAACAGTCTGTTAGCGAGATGTTCGGCGTTAACTATCTTAAGACACTCGAGTATGAACTCGATGTCCTCTTCTCTCAACCTTCCGAAGACATCCGAATAAGGATACCTGCCCAACGCCACAACATCGAATGCTGTGAGGTATCCGACATCGCTCCTCTCTGTAAGCATAACGGACATCTTTTTCGCCAGCTCAATCGGTTTAAGCTTGAATATCTCTTTTCCGTCTACGTAGGCAGTCCCTTTTATGGGTTTGAGCATGTTTGCTAATGTTCTCAGCAAAGTCGATTTTCCGCAACCGTTGGGACCGAGTATTCCGACTACTTCTCCCCTCTCAACTTCAAAGCTAATGTTGAGCACGGGAGTGCTGTAGCCGACAACAAGTTCGCACACCTTTAGAGAAATAGTATCACCCCCGCGATTAGAATTGCATCGAGAATTAAGGACGCTATACCGTTCAAAACGACAATCTTAACTCCCAATTTACCGAAAAGGGAGACATGGAGCGGTAACGAATGTTTAATGTAGGAAGTCGAGAAAGTCACGATATTTCCGAACATGAGAGCGACAATAGCCCACTTAAACGATAGAGATCCGCTTTCGAGCAGACTTTTGCACATGACTATCGAAGCTTTCTGGTTGATCAACTGGATTGTGGCAACGGATAGCACGGCTGGATCGAGAGGCAGAAAAGACAGGTTGAACGAAGAAATACCGGACTGGATTATCAGCTGAACGAAGAAGTAGGTCACGATCATGACCGGAAGCGTGCTCTTGACGATCTCAAGTGTTGAAAACGGTTTGACTTTTATGTCCTTTATCGTTTCCCTTTCCTCCACGTTATTCCACATTCTCGCAATGGCGAGTCCTATCAGAGATTTTATTATTGCAACCGTCAGTCTTAAAGCCGCGTAAATTAGGCCGACCCAGCCCAAAACGGGAATTACGAACGGTGTGAAAAAACGGTAAAAGTGCATAAGCATAGCTGGGAATGAATTTATAAAAGAGGCGGCTATTACCTCTCTCTCGTCTATTACACCCTTTCTCAGAGCTTGAGATAAAATGGAGTACGCCGCCGTAGCACTCACAAAGCACACGGCTACGGACGAGACAGTAACTTCGCCGAGATTTAATCTTTTCAAAATCGGTTCGATGCGTTCACCGAATTTTTCCATCAAACCCCTCTCAATGAGTTGGGAGGTTGCAAAACTCGCTACGAGTATGACGGGGAAAGTTAACAGCACGAATTTCAGAGTGGAGATTGAAGCTTCGATTATATTCATTCTCCGTCACTCCTGTTTGTTCGACCTATTCGGAGCTTTTATCCATAATATTTTACTTTAAATCAATTAGATTGTATTTAAAATTTTTTGCAAGTCATACCTCCTCTCCCAAAAATATTCCATCCTTCGCCCTGACTATCTTAAATCTTACGAGTTTTCCGACTTTCTTATCCGTCAGCACGGTTACGACTCTGTCCTTTACAACCGCAATTCTCTCCCCGAAGTTTCTGCCGTTCGCAACGATCTTCGCCGTGTAGATTTCCCCCTTCCTGATTTCCTGCGGGATTCTCCTCTTCTCTATTCCAAAATCTTTCGGACTTAAAACGAGCTTTACTCCGTATTCCTTTTCGAGTTCCCTAAGCTTCCCGTAGAATTCCCTAAAGCTCATGACGTTTTTCAGCTTCCTTCCCCCCTTGTATGGAATGTATTTCTGAATTCCGAGGGGAGGCCACTTCTTACCCGCTCCGATATCGAGAGCGAACTCTATTATCTCTCGGATGTCTTCGTCGTTAATTCCCGGTAGCCAGATCGGGACGATGAGCAGATCGATCTTACTGTTTACGATATACTCTGCAATATCGACAACCTTCCTCAAGGGATAACGGACACCGTAAATCTTTTTCGCTTTCTCCTCGTTTAGCGTGCTCAAACTCAGATTGATCCTGTCGAGTTTTCCTTCGACAGCGTCGACGAAACTCCTCGTGATAAGAGTTCCGTTCGTTTGAATCGAAATTACATCGACTTCTCTTACGCTGTCGAGTCCTTCTATCAGCTCCGTTAGGTATGAGTAGAGGAAAGGCTCTCCCTGACCGTCTATGTGGGCTTCAACGCCTTTCCCCTTGAATTCGGCTATTTTGCGGAACTCCTCGATAAGGTAATCGGGATCGACTATGAAATCGTTCGCCTTCGTTCTGCTTCTCTTTCCCTCGTCAACGCTACAAAATATGCAGTTAAGATTACACCCAGTTATCGGTCTGACTTGGATTAGATTCGTCCCCCTATCGATTAGACCGAAGGCGGCGTGCCCCAAAAGCGGTATATCGTGGATGTAGATAAGATTCCTCTTCGTCGTGTGGTGGAGAACCTTCTTATTATCGCAGAACTGGATTATCTCCTCTTTCGAGTATCTTTTACTCAGAGATTCGTAAATGTCCTTATCAAACCGAACTTCGATTATCCTCTTTATCAAAAAGACTTTTTCGTTACCCCTTTCGTATTCGATAATCATACCTTTTGCTTTTTCAACTCCTTAATCCTAAGGTTCTTCAGTACGATAAGAACATAACTAAGGTTGGAGCCAAATATAAATGAATCTCTAAGATTTCAGAATGACACGTTGATGCTGAGAATAGATAACATAACGACTAAACCCTCATTTCTATAACCTCCTACTGATTTACCAAACACATTTTAACGAGACCCTGAAACCAAACAAGATTTAACAGTCCAGCAAAAGAATATTAACGGCAAATGGAGGTAAAAGTCTCATTTGTTCGGTTGACCGAAGGTTAATGTTCAAATGACATTCGATGCCACCTTGTTAAGAACTGTAAGGGATGTGTCCACTTAGGGAGTGAGAGTTTATAACTATTGAATATTTAAATTTTTCGCACAAAATGGACACATCTACTGTAAGAGTAGAAAGATTTTAGTATCACCCATGTGACTAAGTAACGGGGGTGATACCATGCTATTCGATCCAAAACCAAAGGAAAGAAGACAAGAACTATTCGACAGGAACGAAGAACTGAGAACGTTAGAAAAGCTCACGAGAACTGGATCTCCCATAATCTTACTCCTCGGAATCAGAAGGATAGGGAAAACGTCAGTCCTCAAAACCTTCCTAAACGAAAGCTCGAAACCACACGTTTTCATCGACGCGAGAAAACTATCCGAACTCGGATACTCTAAGGCGGGACTGTACACAATACTCTCAGAAGAATTCACGAAACTAAAAAACAAACTCTCGACCGTAACGCAATATCTCAAGCTTCGCGGCGTGAAAATCTCTGGATTCGGAGTAGAGTTCGACTGGAAAAGTAAGGAGTTATCGATAAGCTCGATTCTCGAGCGAATGAACGAGTTCGCCGAGCGCAACGAGACAGTATTCCTACTCGCAATCGACGAAGCACAACTCCTCAGATTCATGCGAGGTGGGGGCAGAATAGACTTCAGACAAATCATCGCTTACAGCTACGACAACCTAGAAAACGTGAAATTTTTACTCTCAGGCTCCGAAGTGGGATTACTTCACGAGTTTTTGGGTCTCGAAGACCCCGAAAGCCCCCTCTACGGCAGACTCCACGACACCCTAACCTTAGAAAGGTTCAGCACGAAAGACTCGCTAAGATTTTTAGAGTTGGGGTTCAACGAGATCGGGGTAAACGTTCCAGACACGGTCTTAGAGAGAGCCGTCGAAGCTTTGGACGGTATCCCCGGCTGGCTCGCATACTTCGGATACGAATACGCGAAAACGAAAAATCCAGAAGTCGTAGACCAAATACTCGACAGCGCAATCAACCTCGCACTAAACGAAATTAAAAAACTCGGAAACTATTCAGCATTATACATTCACGTGTTGAGAGCCGTAGCAATGGGTTTCAAAAGGTGGAGTCGTATAAAAAGAACCGTAGAAGCTTGGCTCGGAAGACCAATCTCAAACCAAACCCTAACGAGAATCTTAAAAAACCTCGAAAAAATGAGCATCCTAAAATCCAACAAAGAATACGAGTTCCTCGATCCAGTCGTCAGAGAAGCCTCGAAAAGACTATGAAAAAACTGTTCGTTAGTTTTCCTCAGCACGATCCAATCCTAAAGCTCGGCTAACACTTGCTTTTTTTCTCTTTATTAACTCAACCTCACAACGCAAGCTACACGTGAGAACGAGCAGAAAAACTCCAACCTAACTTCCCCTCTCACAAAATGTCGCTAAGAAAGCCTCGCCCCTTCACAGTAGTTCCGAAAGTAGAATATTTGGCAACCAGATAAAAATTCAGAGAGTATTTTAAAATCAAATAAAAATCCTCAACCCTATTTAGGTTGACCTAATTGCCAACTTCTGGATCTACTGTGAAGGGGCGGGGCTTTCTTAGCGACTTTACTGTAAACAAACTCCTCAGAACTACTCTCACGCCCCAACAACTCTCTGAAATAATCGAGAGTCCTTGAACTTCAAGCGCTATCCTTGGTCTCGGAGCGCTGAACGGGAATGGAGAGAGTACTCTCACTCGTAGTCAGAATGCGAGAGGAAACGGAGAAGCAATGAGCAGTACATCGTATAAGTAGTAATATTAAGGCATATATAATATGGGAATACAGAGCGGTGATGCCCATGAAGCGTGGAAAGAGGGCTTTGCAGGGTGCCCTGCAGCGATTAGTATTATGTTTCTAGGGTTATATAAACTTTTTCCTTCTGGTTTTTTTGTTATCATCATTTACTACATGAAGCACATTATCATTTAGGTCATGACTCAAATGATGATGAAAGTTATAAACGTATGTGTAAAGGTAAATTTATATACTCTTTTGGAGCATACTTTTTAACGGTGATGCCCATGAAGCGTGGAAAGAGGGTTTTAGGTAGCGGGGGCTATGAGTCCCCGATCCGTGATGGGTCGGGGACGAAAAAGGTAGAAGAGAGAGAAGAAAAAAGAGAAAAAGAACTTGAAGAGGTAATAAGAGAGCAATCAGAAAAGGCGGAGAAGTTCTATGAACAGTTGTGGAGGAGAGAGGAAGAGAAAGAGCGAAAGAAGAAAGACTGCTGGGAAAGCTTCGACAGAAAGATGAAAACGGCGATGGCTGTGAAAACTGTAAAAGTTTACGATGAAGAAGTGGAGGACTTAAGAAAAGAATTAGCAAAGATTTGCAGAAAGTACAGGAAAATCGTTTTAAGACTTTTGGAGAAAGCAAAGGAAGAAAACGAGGAGGTCAAGGAACTCAAGAATATTTTAGAAGATGATGAAGCTCTTAAAAGATACGTCAAAGATGGGAACATAAGAGCAGAGATTGCAATAAGCTTTGTTCTCAGGGTTCTACTAAAGCTGACTACAAAGGTAACACCGCGAAAAGTTCTTAGAGATCTTGAGAAGGCGTACATGCTCGCTAGGAAGTTATCAGTTAAGACGGGAGACTTTAATAATGTTCTAGCAATCTTTGAAGGGCTTGCGTTGAAAGCGATAAGTGCGAGGAAGCACCAGAAAATCATACAGAGGATGTACTACATGGACACAGGTGTGACTAGGGTGATATACTCTGATGGAAGAACATACACTAGAATGTATCCTTTAAAGAAACCCTGTTTCAGGAAGGTCGTGAAAGAGGAAATAAAGCCGAGGATTCCAGTATCGCTCGTGATGGATATTGCAGGAATTTCAGTTTCGCAAAGAACAAAAGTGCGAGGTAACATAACTGCAATAGGGGCAAAAGATCACTTTGACTATCCGTTCCGAAGTGACTTCATAGGATACCTAGACTCGCAGGGGAAGAGGATCGTGAGGATTGAGCTTAATAGGTTCCTCTCTGCTGACGAATCATTGAAGCCTTTCGAGTACGGTGATGTCTAATGGTCAAGCGTGGAGTTTTTGTTCCTGCGTGGATCGTTCCGAGATGGAAGTGTCTTACTAAGAGGATAGAGGTGAACACTATACCTGACGAGGTGTGGTTCATTGAGGTCGAGGACGATAGGGTTTGCGGGGACTAGGAAGGGAGTTTCAGTAAAAGTTCTTGAAAAAATTTTTTCAGTATTACAGAGAAGGTTTGGAAGCTTTGAAGTCATTGTTGGGGACTGTACAGGAGTAGATCAACAAGTCTACGAATTCTGTAAGGCGAATGAGATTCCAGTAAGGGTCGTTGCGGTGAAGGACAATTGGAGCAAAATAAGTTACAGACCGGATCCGAGCGATGTCATAGAATACGTGAGTGGCGAGCCTCTCAAGAGGAGGCTCGCAAAGAGGACTGTGAGACTCGTCGAGTTACTGTCAGAGAGGAATGGGGTTCTCGTTGCGATCTTGGATGAAAGCAGTAAAGGTACGAGGCTGGCTATAAGAACAGCAAGAGAGTTGGAGGTCCCAGTAAAGATTGTGAAAAAAGCCCCCGCTCGAAGAGAGCGGATGTGAGACTGGTTGTTTCAAACGGCTCGGAGCGTTGAGACTTCCTCTTTTTTTATTATACTAACTCGTTTAGTCATAGGAAGAAGTTTTCAGAACGGTGGTCAGACGATTCTTTTAATTAATCTGGAGGTCGTCTTTTCTTTATTTGTGAAACTTTAACTTTATATACTATCACCCTGATAGTTAACTATCGGGGTGATAGTGTTTGTACTTCGATCCGAGACCTAAGAAGAGGAGGGAAGACTTGTACGACAGGGAAAAAGAGCTTGAGGAATTCGAGAGATCCGTAAGAACCTCGCCGTTAACCGTAGTTACGGGGATAAGAAGGTTAGGCAAGACTTCCCTGATCCTCGTCGGTTTGAGCGACAAACCGAGCGTAATCGTGGACTTGAGGGGAGTTCCTCAGTCGAGGGAGGGGCTTTACCGTAGGATAGAGTTAGGCTTGAACGAGTTCTTCAAGGAGCACGAGAGGGTTTGGCAGAAGCTGAGGAGGGAGCTAAAGAAGGTCGTGGGAGTTCAAGTGCTTGGGAGCGGTATAAGTCTTTCGTGGGGAGAGAAGAGGGCAGATTTAGTAGAACTCTTGAAGACCCTCGAAGATTACGGGGTAGTGCTTGCCTTCGACGAGGTTCAGTACCTCAGAGGCCCGATTGGCAGAGAGTTTGCTGAGATTTTAGCGTACCTCTACGATCACTCTGACTTGAGAATCGTTTTAAGCGGGTCGGAGGTTGGTCTGCTTTACGACTTTCTAGGCGTTGAAAATCCGAGAGCGCCGCTTTACGGTAGGTATTTTAGAGAGATAAGGTTGGAGAAGTTCGATTACTTCAAGAGTAGAGACTTTCTCGTGAAGGGATTCGAACAGGTGGGGTTAAGGGTTAAGAGGGAGGTCGTAGACTACGCCTGCGAGAAGCTCGATGGGATTGTCGGCTGGCTCGTTTACTTTGGTTTGAAGTGTTTGGAGTTAGAGCCTTCCGAGAACGTGGTCGAGGATGTTTTGGAGGAGGCTTGTAAGTTTTCGTTGGACGAGTTCGAGAAGTTTTTAGAGAAGCACAAGCCGGGGGAGAAAAGAATTTTCGAGGTTGCGAGGGCGATTGCGACGGGCAAGAGAACTTGGAGTGAGATTAAGAAACACTTGGAGTCTGTGGAGCGAAGGACGATACCCGACGGTTCCTTGAATAGGATCCTCAAGACTTTGATCAAGGCTTCCTTCGTGGAGAAGGTCGTGGAAGGTAGGAACGTTTGCTATCGGGTTGCTGACCCCGTTCTCGAGCACGCTCTCTCGTTTCGGTCTTGACGACCGCTTGGCGATTGAACTCGTAGTAGTAACCCGTTAAGCCTCTACGATTTCGGAGACGAGGTCTACTAACCTCTTCACTTTCTCGTAGCTTTTTTCGATGTCTTCTTTTGGTGCCCAATCGTTGTGTGCGTTTAGGAACATTGTTAGGGCGTGTCTGAATGCGCAATCTACGATTGGGTCGTCGAGTTTTCTTTCGAGTTCGAGTTTGTATTTCCATACTTCCTCGTATTCGCTCGTGTCGATGTCCTTCCCATTGTAGAGGGCGTGTGCTTTGATTGCGAGCACGCAAGCCGTCCAGATGTACTCTGATGCTTCTCGTTTTGACTCGGTTATCTTTGCCTCTTCGAGGATTTGTTTTGCAGTTCTCGCGAGTTCTACAGCTTTTGAGGTAGCGTCCAAGTCTGATAAGAGAACCTTGTCGAGAAGGTAAACGTTTGGGTCAATTCCAAAGTCTTCACTCATTTCTTTAATCTTGTTTAGGATAACCTTGCTTATCATCGGTTTATTCTTTATATTCATTAGTATTACATAAAGTTTATGTGGTTTATGAGTATGAGCGAGTTCGAAGACAGATCACGTAGAGAGGGCTTTACGGGTGATAAAGCATGTTCGAAGGTATTTACGCTGAAGACTACCTTTACGAGTTCGTAAACGAGAATAGGGGTCTGAGCGTCTGCGAGATCGTAAAAAAGCTTAACTGGAGCACGGGTAAGGTTCACGCAATCGTCAAAAAGCTCGAAAGTATGGGTTTAATTAGAACGGAAATTACCGTGGAAAACAATAGGGTCAAGAGGAGGGCTTATCCAGTTAGTTGGGAGAGCTTACTGCCCGAAGACGTTAAATAACGTTCTACTCGCCGTCGTAACCGTTAAGAATGGCTAAATTTCGGTAACGTGGGCGCACGTTAAAGGAATAATTTTACTAACTGAGCTTGTTAGGTTTTTAAAACCATTAGGAGATTCTCACCGTCTCGTCTGATCACGATGACGAGTCCGTTGTTGCGCAATTCTTCGAGAGCGAGATCGTAAGACCATTTAGAAACGCTCGTATTTTCAAGGACGAGCTTTTCGGGAACGTAATTATCGACTGCACCCATCTCCACTAATTCGACGTACAATTTTCTCGCGTCGTCGCTGAGCCGATAAATCTCCGAAACCTTTAGGGGAGTAGAAGTGAGCTTTATAGCTCTGTAATACAAGTTCGACCAGAGTTCGAGACACTCCTTGAAATAATCTTTCTTTACTTTTGCGTTAGCGTTTAACCTTGCGATCGAACTTGCGATTCTCGGCACGAGAGACCCAAGGTCTAATTTGCACGGTAGAAAACCGCTCCTTTTCACATCGTCAATTAGCTCGTAAGCGCACTCCCGCATAATCCTATGACACCAGTCTGGGATTTCTGGAGTCAAGAGTAGGGCTTGCAGCATGTAAGCTCTGACGAGAGGTAGCACGTCTTCGAAAGGTTTTACGTTCCTCACGTCAACCTCTAAGGGGATTGGAATGTGCATGGGAACTTTTTTGGGATTGCAAAAGCTGAGGTTTACTTCTACACTGTTCGGTGGATTCAAACGCTCTTCTTTCAGCTTGATGCTGTAAAAGTAGGGTGAATTGATTTTTCTGAACTCGTTGGGGATGACGCTCATGACGCGGTTGTAACCGTGCCACGCTTTTCTTTTCCCGAAAACTGCTGTGTTGACGCCGCCTTTTTCTGCGGCAACTGGTGGCGAGGACACGACAAACAGCGCAGAGCTAATACCAATACCGTCGACGAGTTCTTTTTCGCCAGTGTAAGGGGTTTTGAAGAATTCGACAAAGTCTTCTCGGGTTATTAAGCCTCTCCCACTGACGAGACTTTTGGGATCGATTTTTCTCCAAGATTCGATTATTTTAACTTTGATCTTTACGAGTCCTGAGGAGAGGTGTACTATTTTGTCTTTTTCTTCCTTTACGAATACTTCGACGAGTTCTTTTTCTGGTGGTGGCGGTGTCGATTCTGCCACGAAGACTTCTCTCTTGCTCGTCTTGAGGAACGGTGACGGGTCGAGGTAGAATACCCTACCAGAATCGTGAGCGTACCTAACGAAACCAGTATTTTCTCTTCGGAATAATAAGGTCTTTTCGAGTTCAGATAGTTCGTAACCGTAGGTTCTCTCCTCTAACTGCATAGTAGATATTATTTCTTCATAATAAAAGATTTTTTCCCATAAAGAGTGTTCCCTCGAAGGGGCGAAGGAAGCGCCACATCGAATAATCGGAGCTTTCCAAGCACGGACGATTTTTCCTACTCTTCTTGAGCGTAACACCTCTCGACTACCGAGCAAACGATCCTCCTGAAATAATCGATTATCTCATCTCGGGAGAGCACTAAACTAAGAGTGTGGTGCGATTATAAGTTATCCAGAGCAACGAAGGATTTCCAGTTCAAGGTGCATCTGGATGCTATCAACGTCATCAAATATTATCAGTTGATAGCATCCTTCATCTTTGGGCTTCATCGGATTCGGGGATACATCTCCTCAAGCCCCGTTCACCGTGCACCCTCACACGGCACATCCCAATACACCTAACCATTTACT
>Ga0190369_1000048_pt1 | contig 15494 bp, 16 predicted proteins | sample 4872181213_MG_FD_165051 | JGI IMG/M metagenome (GOLD analysis project Ga0190369, IMG submission 165051) | Hydrothermal vent microbial mat bacterial communities from Southern Trench, Guaymas Basin, Mexico - 4872-18-12-13_MG | ecosystem: Environmental > Aquatic > Marine > Hydrothermal vents >... | reverse complement strand
AGCTGATCCATTAGAAGGTGCACCACAAGCAAGGGGAATCGTACTTGAAAAAATTGGAATCGAAGCAAGACAACCAAATTCAGCGATTAGAAAGGCTGTAAGGGTTCAACTAATTAAAAACGGTAGGCAGGTAACTGCTTTCTGTCCGGGAGATGGAGCTATAAACTTCATAGACGAGCACGATGAAGTGATAATAGAGGGAATTGGTGGAAGGATGGGCAGATCGATGGGAGACATTCCAGGAGTAAGGTATAAGGTCGTTAAGGTTAACGGTGTATCACTTGAAGAGCTTGTAATGGGTAGGAAAGAAAAGCCACTAAGGTGATATCATGAAGTACGGTTTTACAAAAGAAGAGCTACTAGTTTTTGGCAAGTGGGATGCAAGTGAAGTAGTCGTAAACGATCCAGCTTTGAAGAACTACATCTGCTTAGAGCCAAGATTCGTTCCACATACACACGGTAGGCATGCAAAGGAGCCTTTTGCAAAGCAAAACGTGTTCATAGTTGAAAGACTTATAAACAAGGTAATGAGAAAGGGGAGAAACACTGGAAAGAAGCACCTTGCATACAACATCGTTAAAGAAGCTTTTGAAATAATTTACAAGAAAACAAAGAAGAATCCGTTGCAAGTATTGGTAGATGCCTTAGTAAACGCTGGGCCTAGGGAAGAAGTCGTGAGATTAAAGATGGGTGGTATTGCTGTACCAAAAGCAGTAGATACATCCAGCCTTAGAAGATTAGACGTTGCCTTAAGAAACATCGCTGAAGGTGCAAGATTGGCTGCATTTAAATCAAAAAAGAGCATCGAAGAATGTTTAGCTGATGAGATAATCGCTGCTGCAAACAACGATAGTAGGAGTTATGCTATTGCGAAGAAAGAAGAAGTTGAAAGAATTGCCAAGTCCGCGAGGTGATTTTGAATGACTAGAGCTAAGAAGATGGTTGATAAAATAAAGGAATTGATGTGGAAACCAGAAAGAATAAGAAACATGGGTATCGTTGCCCATATCGATCACGGCAAAACGACGTTAAGCGATAACCTATTAGCTGGAGCGGGGATGATTAGTGAAGAACTAGCTGGACAGCAACTGTATTTGGATTTCGATGAGCAGGAACAAGAAAGAGGTATAACGATTCAGGCAGCGAACGTTTCAATGGTTCACGAATATAAAGGCAAGGAATACTTGATAAACCTAATCGATACTCCCGGACACGTCGACTTCGGTGGTGATGTAACAAGGGCAATGAGAGCTGTCGATGGCGTTATCGTAGTTGTGGATGCAGTTGAAGGTGTAATGCCTCAGACTGAAACTGTTTTAAGGCAGGCTTTAAGGGAGAACGTTAAACCCGTTCTATTCATAAACAAAGTTGACAGATTGATTAGAGAATTGGAACTTACACCGCAGCAGATGCAAGAAAGACTTGTTAAAGTTATTACAGAAGTCAACAAGCTGATCAGAGCAATGAAGCCTGAGAAGTATAAGGAGTGGATGATTAGAGTTGAAGATGGAAGTGTAGCATTTGGTTCAGCTCTATACAAGTGGGCTGTTAGTGTTCCCGCCCAAAAAGAAACTGGAATTGGATTTAAAGAGGTTTACGAATACATAGAGAACGATGACATGAAGACACTTGCAAAGAAAAGCCCGCTACACAGAGTTGTTCTGGACATGGTTATAAGGCATTTGCCTTCACCAATAGAAGCTCAAAAGGAGAGAATAAAGGTAATTTGGAGAGGAAATGTAAATAGTAGAGAAGGGAAAGCAATGGTTAGTTGTGATCCGAAAGGCCCGATAGCCTTAATGATTACTAAGATAGTTGTAGATCCTCAGGCTGGTGAAATCGCCGTTGGAAGACTTTTCAGCGGAACACTTAAACCTGGGCAAGAGCTTTACATAGTAGACAGAAAAACCAAAAACAGGATTCAGACTGTCGGAGTTTTCATGGGGCCGAGGAGGATAGAAGTTCCAGAGATTCCAGCTGGGAACATAGTTGCTGTAGTAGGATTAAAAGATGCTGCAGCTGGATCTACCTGTTCAGATGTAGAGGATTTTGTACCATTTGAGAGCATTAAGCACTACAGCGAACCCGTTGTAACTATGGCTATTGAGGCAAAGAATCCAAGAGATTTGCCAAGGTTAATAGAGGTTTTAAGAAAACTTGCAAAGGAAGATCCAACGTTACAAGTTACGCTAAATGAGGAGACTGGTGAACATCTAATAAGTGGAATGGGTGAACTGCACTTAGAGGTTAAAGTTGAGAAGATTAGAAGAGATTACGGTTTAGAAGTTGTAACGTCTCCACCAATTGTTGTGTTTAGAGAAACTGTAACTTCTACATCACCGATAATTGAAGGAAAGTCACCAAACAAGCACAACAGGTTCTACATTGTAGTCGAACCTCTACCTGAAGAAGTCATAAGGTTGTTTAAAGAGGGAGAGGTTAGCTTAAAGATGGATAAGAGGGAAAGGAGGAAAAAGCTACAGGAAGCGGGGTTAAGTGGTGAAGAAGCAGCCGGAGTAGTAGATTACTTTGAAGGGAATGTATTCTGTGATGTGACTAAGGGTGTTCAGTACCTAAACGAAACAATGGATTTGATACTACAAGGTTTTAGAGAAGCGATGAAATCTGGGCCATTAGCAAAAGAGCCGTGTATGGGATTAAAAGTTAAATTAGTTGATTGCAAGCTTCATGAGGATTCCGTACACAGAGGGCCTGCTCAAGTAATTCCAGCCGTTAGATCCGCTATCTATGCAGCGATGCTTCAAGCTAATCCAACGTTACTTGAACCTTATCAGAAGCTATTCATAACAGTACCTCAAGACTTGTTGGGTAACGTTACAAGAGAGATACAGGGTAGAAGGGGACAGATACTTGAGATGAGAACTGAAGGAGATATGGTAACGATTGTTGCAAAAGCCCCAGTCAAGGAGTTGTTTGGATTCGCTGGTGCGATAAGATCTGCAACTTCTGGAAGGGCAATATGGAGTACAGAACATGCAGGATTCGAGCCAGTTCCTCAAGCGTTATTAGAAAACTTTATAATGGAAGTAAGAAAGAGAAAGGGATTGGAGCTTGAAGTTCCAAAGCCAGAAGACTTCTCACTTGCCACAACCGTTAAAGGAGAATTGGCTAGATAAACAATTTTTTATCTTTCAACCATTAGTATTTTAAAACTGATTGTAGTAGATTTCTCTATGACGGAGATATTTGTCGACAAAATAGATGTAAAGAATCCGATATTGATAACGAGTTTTCCGGGAATAGGGCTTGTGGGAACGATTGCTTCAGCACATTTCATAACAGAGTTAAACCTTGAGAGAATAGGAGTAATAGAGTCAAGGTTACTGCCTCCTATAGCATCGTTGCTAGATGGAATCGTACTTCCACCTATAAGGATTTATCAATCGACAGATCTGGGCTTTGTATTAATACATTCAGACGTTCCCATAATTCCAGAAGTAACGTATGAGATGAGCAAGAAAATCGTTAAATGGGCTATGGAAATAGGAGCTAAAAGGATATACTCACTAGCTGGAGTTGCAACTTTTGAAGATAAGAAGAGGGTTTTTGGAGCAGCGACTCAAAAAGAGTTGTTAGATGAGATAAAGGATTACGTGGAGATATTCAAAAGTGGAACTCTGTCGGGAATTGCTGGAAGCATACTAAACGAATGCGTTGCGAAGAAATTCCCAGGAATTGCTCTGCTTGGAGAGACTGTTGGTTTTAACCCAGATCCAAGAGCCTCCGCAAACTTAATTGAAGCGTTGAATAAGATAATGGGTTGGAATATAAGTGTTGAGAAGCTCTTGAAAGAGGCTGAAGTAATAGAAGCACAGATGCAGAGATTAGCCGAGCAGGCAAGGGTTCATGAGGCGAAGGTTAGAGAGGAATTACCTATGTATGGGTGATGTAAATGAGGTGCTACGTAATAACTGGAATTTCAAGGATAGTGATTGAGGAAATACTCAGAAGGAATATAAAGACTTTAGAGCTTAAAAGTGCTCATAACGTTGCAACTGCATTAAAGGCAAATATTGGTGAAAGGGTTTTCTTAACGACTGCTAAGACACACGATTTGAGTAAGGGAGTGAGTGGAGTAATTGCAGATATAACTGGAAAAGAGGTTATGAGTCAATCGATATTTTATACTTCGCCCCAATACGTTGAAGAGTGTGAAGTTACAGTTGTCAGATTGAAGATATCTCCAAAGGGATTTGGAAGGATAGTCAGAGTTAAAAGAGGAGACGTCCTCGAAACTACTGAAGCAGACGTTATAGAGATATCTTATTTTAATGCGAGATAATTTTATTCTCTTATTTCAATGTAAATTGTGTATTTTCCTTTTTCAGCGTCATCATCAATACTGTAGTGAACGTTTACAGAAACGGTTTCTCCGTTTTTAATGTGTAACTTGTTTGACGATGATATCTTAGTTCCGTTCTGTCTATGAAAGGACACTTGAACTTTATCTGGAGAAGGGCCTTCAACAGTGTATTCAAAGTATATATCCCTATCATTTCCATTGTTACTGATCTCTATCTGTTTTATGTGGTATCCACCAGTAGATATATTGAATTCATGATTTTTCGGTGAAATTGTTATGTGGTTATCTACAACGTAAGACTCAGACTTAAACGTCAAGTAATATGTTGCTGCGGAGACTAAGCCGGCTAATGCTAAAATTAAGTAAACAACTATGAATAGCTTCGACCTCATTGTTGTAAAGCATGACAATAAAATATAAAGCTTTCGGTTTTGTCAGTACTTCACAAGGTGATGGCGGATTACCATAGTTTATTGATATAATAATAACAATGAATAAAATACGAAATGCATAGTTAAATTGTGTTTGGTTGTCTAAATATAGCTCGCGTGTTACCATTGGCAATCCTCCTAATTTCCTCGATAGCATCAGTGGTAAATGGCGCTAATGGTTTATTTTTATAGTGTTCCTTGAACTCTGGTTCTCTATACCTCTCCAACAGCGTCTTAAATAAAAGTATAACATCATCTCTTCCCAGACACTATAGGCCATAAATGCTTGTTGAACCTATGAACTTGCTCCATACCTCATCATCATACATGTTTCGCAATTTCTTCGCTATAACGGAGAGTATTATGACCAGTTGACCTTGCTTGCCGATTTCATCAAAGAGATCTCTCAAAAAGTTCAAGAATTGTTCGTCATTTTTCTTAGTAACCTTCAGGTTTTCAAATTGATCCAAAGCTATGACTACTTTCTTACCCTGTTTAACCAGATCTCCTAATAACGTGAATAATATATCCTTAGCCTTACGAATTTCTTTTAGACTTATCTTCTCGCCCTCTTCCTCAAGGCTCTTCCAAGACTTGATGATCTTAGCGATACCTTCGCTAATTGACGCCTTATTATATGCAGAATCGTACAATTCCTTAACTAATCCAAATACAAGTTCATCAAATGTTATACCATCTCTCGGGAGTCGAAAATGAGTTGCTATCAATTTATCCCTCAAGCTTGATTCTAGCTCATAAATTGCCTTCTTGATTAAAGCCGTCTTACCCGTACCTCAATCTCCATGAACTATTATTAGGTGCGAGTGATTAGAAGATACTACATCTATTATAGCTTTTAGGACTTCTTGATGCTTATCTCCTACAATTATTATGTCTTCGGGTTTCCTTCTCTCCGCGCTTGGCGGTTGAAAGAGGGTTATCTATGAGATGATATTCTCTAATGAGAGGACTCATACTATTACTTTATCGTTGTTAACTATATTTAAGGTTTTTTTAACTAATCTACTCTCAATCGAGATTAAATGTTCATTTTCATCTCCAGCGGTTGGCTGGTGCACATACTGGAACCCTCTATATTTATCTGATAATTTCCTGCAGTATTTCACGTGCTCTTCAAGTTCTAGATCTCTTAGACCTTTGTCATCAATTCTTTCGATAATTCTAAGTAGCGGAACGGGCCATGACGAGCTATCCTGTGATATTATGGTTTTGTAAAGTCCCTTCTCCCTTAAGTATGATACGTATGCTTTCATTATTGCTATAAGATAGTTCTCTAAGAATGTTTGTATTCTCTCCTCTTTACAGTAGATCCGAAAGTTGGCAATTAGGTTGACCTAAATGGGGTTATTTTCTCTAAAAAATTCATCACGATTTTTATCTGATTGCCAAATATTTCACTTTCGGAACTACTGTTTAACGGGAATGTATTTATTTAGATTAATTATTATAATTCTTTTATTTTTAAAATCTACCTTGAGGGCATCTCCCCTTGTCAATATTTCCACTGGTTTTAGAGTTTTTTTAATGATGTCTAGTGGTTTACTATTGCATGAATCATAAATGACTGTTAATGACTCTACATCCTCTTTATTCTCTGTAAATCTCATATGGCTAGTCACAATCTCTTTCAGCATCTTGATAGCTAATGAGAAGTCTACCTCCTTACGGTAATATGATAGCATTGTTACCCATCTATTCATTATGAAGTTCATACTTAAGTACGCTGTAGCGATAATCTTTGCAGTTTGAGCTAAGTCATATCTACTCCTTACAAGTTCAAAACCTTTTATCGTGATATGCCATTGACTAGCTCTTCCAGAGCTGTGTAAGGTTCCCTCTCTCACTAGATATGTCCGTTCGTCGTACATCTCTGGTGGCACAACTAATCCCTGCCTAGCCAAATCATTTCTGGACTTATATAAATCACTTTTGTGTATATTCGTGGACTTTAATATCACTTCACTTAGCTCCTCACTGGATACTGCAGCATGTGGCCTACCTCTTGCTACCTCTGATAATTTAGTTAGTATGGATACAATGGCTTCTAAGTCTTTCTCTCTTCTTTTTTCCGTGATGAAGAAATATTGAAGTCGCAAAAGGTCAGTTGGTCTATCCCTCTTTTTCATTGAACACCACCCTGTGGTTTAAAGATATGTGCATACCCTCCCCTTAATATTCTTGATGAGAAGTGACAGCCACGATGGGTGTACATATTTTATGTTCTACTCCCTTAGCTAACTTTCTCTCAATCTCTAGCTCTCTATATGGGATAACATCTACACCCTTCTTGACTCTTTCAAAAGTTGGACACTCCTCCTTGAAAGGACAAATTTGCTCGCAAAATTCCTTTCTAATCTTAATCTTAAGCTTAATTTTAACAACAAGGTTGTTTTCCTTAACCTCGATGACTTCAGGTACAAATGTGAGTAACCACTTCTCAGAAATTGCTCCTCTTTCCTTCTTTGTTCCAACAACAGTAGCTAGTCCTCTCTCATAAGCCCATCTCATATACTTCCTCACAGTAACATATGGCATTCCTACTGCTTCTGCAATCTCTCTAATTGTTTTTGGTTCTTTTACAATTTCTCTGAAGACATAGATCTTATCGCTGAATATCATTTCTCTTATGGCATCGTAAAAGCTTTCCCAGAAGTTTTCCATAGTACCACCTCCAAGAAAGATATTTATATCCTCGTTACACACGTATAGACAATGGACGCTCATACTCCTCAACAGATTATAGAAATGCATAGGCAAATAAACGAAGTGCATAGTAATAATAATCTGAATTCTGATCGAGAGACGTTATTAAACGGTCTCTTGTCGGTAATTAAGTGGCACATAATCAAGGAAGATGAGTATATACTACTATATACTACTAGATTGTTTGAGAGAAGTCTGTAAGGAGTTTAAAATAGACGTAGAAGTTGACGAACAATTCATCAGAGATCTAAAAACGAGATATTTCGAGGAATTACGTAAAGCTCTAGAAAAGAAAATAAAAGTTAAGAAACAGGAGTCTTTATCCATAGTATCTATCAAACAACTTTATTATCTTGCTGCAACTGTTTTTGCTGAGTCTATTTTGAACAAACCTGCTCCAGCTTCCCTCATATTCGAAATATTGAGATGCGCTGGAATGGAAGAAGAAAAGAATTTTCCTAATAGATACTACTTCTTAAAACAGCTTGAGGAGAGAGGACTTGTCAGGAAAATTACAGTGGTAAACTCAAAGGCTGAACAGTTATATTGTTCAACTGAGAAAGGGAAAAAGATAGTAAATGGAACAGAAGCTTTTAACAAGCTAATAGAGCTAAAGGAGAAAATACTAAACGATAATAAGGTACGAAAGCTCATAGAGATATACTCTAAAGAAGAGCTAAAAATCGAGCACGAAAAACCTGCCTTCTTAAAGAATGGTAGAATCATACGTGAGAACGATAACTCTATCAGCGTTTTAATTTATAATGATAAGGTTGTAAACCTAACACGTGATGAACTAGAGAAAATAGATTCCAGTGCTAAATCACTTGGTAGATTTAAACATTCTGAGTTGGTAGAAGCAGTAAAAAATGGTATTAAGAATGCTGATTTTAAGGCTCGTGCTTACATTGTCTACGCTTATGCGAAGGGCTTGATAGACATAGTAGAAGGCAGAAGCAAGGGTTGTGTTTATGAAAGAAGGGTAAATTAACTCCCAACTCTCTCGTTGTTATACCATATGATTCTTGTGCTATACTTGTCTTGGTAGTGATGCAACATTGTTGATGAAATATTTAAATCATCCACAATGTGGTGTCATGATCCTTGTCCTATTACTTTAAGTCATTATAAATATTTGTTTGGTAAATTGTAATAGCTTTTGCATTTACCAAACGTTCTTTAACAAAATATCAATTTCTAATAAAATTTAACAATATGGCTAATGAATATTAACAGGTTGTCAACGAATGCATGAATTTGCACAAATCTCAACAAGTGTTAAGTGCAAACTCAACTGTGTCACTTTGTGAACTACTGCAACTACAAGATCAATTCTAATGTGATTATATTCAAGATGATTTTTGGCTTACATTGAAGAGAAAGCTTATCGAGAACAGAATAATTCCAGAAATACTTATAGTTAGCAGAAATGACTTTAAAAGATACAAGGAATTACCCGAGTATGTTTACCACTGGGCTCTTGCTTGAAAGAACTAATTGAATCCGCTAAAGAAGATCTCAACAGGCCGTTGAAAAGTTTCTTAAGGCTTATTTGCTACTTAAAACTAATAAATATCCATTTATACATGATATTACGGGATTAATAAATCTCTGCAAAAGTGTAGATAAAACCTTTGAGTTTTTGCTTGAAATAAAGGCTGATAAGCTTGATAAGTATATACTCTCCTTTGCTAAAAGTTTCAGAAGAAGCTGAAAAAGTAAGGGACTTCGTTCTGAAAAAGCTTAAATCATAATAAGATCAGAATTTAAATATTGCTCGAGAAAGATTTGTTAATAAGGAACAATATATCTAATATAAAGCTTAACTAAAATTTTCTGACTAAGGAGAATATTCCTAAAATAAGTGTAGAATAGATAAAGACAAGGATTATTTTTGAAGAAGAGCCTATAAGGTATTTTTCAAAAGTGTTGAAGAAACTAAAAATCAGCAAAAAACGATTGCATCTCTCAGTATTTTGTTAATAACAGTAGGAAGGGGTTTACAAAATTAATATCTTTCCAGTCCTAAAATCATCCTCAAATATCTAAAATCTTCTTTCGTTAAGCCTTTAAACAAAAATAAAATCGCAGAGTATATTACTGCCCCAAGCAAAACAACAGAAACTCCTTCAATCAAATTCGACAATTTAAACTGTGAGATGATATAGAACATAATCAAACTTGAAAATAGGGGCTTGATCAAGTGCTCAAACTTCGGAAGAACATCGAACATGACCTTAGAAAGGTAAGCCAAGGTAATCCAGCTGAATAGGTTGGACACAACCGTAGCAATTCCCGCACCAACAATCCCCCATCTAAGTATCATAAAGTAGTTCAAAACGATGTTCAGAATCATCGCAAAAAAAGAAACGTAAACTGGATACTCGGGTTTTTCCTTTGCGTTGAATATAACACCCCAAAATCCCAAAGAAGATCTTAAAATCAAAAACGAAAGAACGTATAGAACGGGAACAGCTTGCAAATAATCTACGCCGTAAACGAACTTTATCAACTGCTCACCCAAGGAAATCAAGCCAAATACTACGGGAAAAGAGATAATCGCACTGTACTTGAAAGCTCTGTTGAAAGCTTGTTTCAAATCCCTACCTTCAAGCTGAACGAAAACTGGAAACATAACACTCGGAATAGAAACGAGTCCAGAAATAGCTCCGACAATGTTGTAAGATGCCCTGTAATATCCCACCTCTTCAGCTGGCAAAAACATACCTATCATCACGGAATCTACGTAAGCGAAAACGACCCAGGTAATCGATCCTATCGTAAGATAGCTTGTGAACCTGACTACTTTTCTCCAATTGATTGACTTAGCCTTTCCGAAGATAAAACCTCTGTAGTTCTTTAACAGCAGTATTAATAAAGCTATCAAAGCGAGGAAGCTCGCAATCACGAAACCTAACAAAGCTCCAACAACAGACAGACCTATTGAAACAAATAAAATTATAAAAAACAATCTTGAAAATTCGTAAGTTAAAGCTCTTATCAAATTCGCTTTAAAATCGTTAAAAGCGTTGAAAATGCTATTAATGAAACCTAATAATGAAAAAAATAAGACAAAAGCAGACATGACTTTCAAAGGCATGGATAACATAGGTTTATGAAAAACGTGAACTGACAGAACATCTGATGTTGTAAACAGCAGTAATGAAGTAAAAATAACAAGTACAACTTTTAACTTGCTCAAACTCCTTATATAACCTCTAACTAATTCATGATCCTTCAAGCCATAAGCATGAGCAACGTATCTTATGAGTGTCGTATTTATACCTAAATCCGTGAATGTAAGGCTATCGATAAAGCCAAAGAGTATATACCGAACAACTCTGGCTTGCAACGTATATCGTTACAACAACACCAACTACGTTTGCAATTAGTACCGAAGAACTGTTATATAGGATATTTCTGAACACTCTTTTAGCTAACACAAATAAGTCTAACTTTGATTTATTCAAGTTTTTATATCCATTGCCGTCATAAACACTTTATGAAGATCCAGATATACGGTGCAGGAATGGCAGGTACTTTTCTATACCACCTTTTACGGAACGACGTTGAAGTCAGAGTATTTGATAAAAGAGAGATACCGGACTGTAGATGTGCTTGGGGTATAGAGTATACTGATGCCAAAAGACTCTACAAGGAAATCGGAGTAAATTTAGACGATTACATACTGTTAAAACCCAAGTACTCTGTTGTCAATGGCGTATACCTAAAGATTAAAAACGTAGTAATATTCGATAAAAAAAGACTTTTAGTAGACCTCTGGAAGGATATCGAATTCGATAAAATTGATGCGGATTTGTACATCGATGCAACAGGAGTTGCTAGAGCTTTTCTACCGAAAATTGAAAATGACAGAGTTTTGCCAACGTTTCAAACACTTGAAAGACATGAAATCGAAGATAACATATACATATACCTAACTAAAACTGGCTATGCTTGGGCTTTTCCATTAGGCGATAACAAATGGCACATAGGAGCTGGAGAATTCAGTTTAGACAATTGTATGGAACTCATAAGAAAGTTAAGAGATAAGTATGGTTTTGAAGATAAGAACTCTGAATGTAAATGCGTTTCCGCTGTAAGGATTCTACAGCCGTCTAAATGTAAACCGTTTGTATATAGAAATACAGTTGGAGTTGGAGAAGCTATTGGATGTGTTAGTGGTGCTGGTGAAGGAAACGTTCCAGCTTTGCGCTCAGCTAAGATTTTGTACGAATGCATAGTAAACGACAAACTCGATGAATACGAAAATAGAATTCTTAAAGAATTGGAATGGATAGAGATAGAGCAGAAGTTCGTTGATGACTACATGAAAAACAAAAAGATTTCCGCTCTAAAGCTTTTGCCAAAAGTAATATCAATAGAGAGCAAGAGAAGCGTAGAACTCTCCTTTACAACTTTTAGAAAACTTATAGGGCTATGAAATGAGAAGGTTCAGATTCAGATACAAGGAAACAATAGCCACAATAATAACTGAAAGTGAAGAGTACTTTGAAGTGGCTGTTAAAGCGATACTTGAAGCTAGAAGTGAAATAGAGAGATACATAGAGTTTAATCCCTATTTTTACATTTCATACGAGCCTTTAGATTGCGAGGGAAAAATCGTGGGAAGAATGTGTAAAGCTTCAAAAATTGCAAATGTTGGGCCAATGGCTTCAGTCGCTGGAACTATTGCATCTTATGCAGTAGAGAAGATGATTGAAAAAGGTGCGAGAATTGCTATAGTTGACAATGGAGGAGATATAGTGATTCATTCAGATAGAGAAATAGTTGTTGGAGTTTATCCATCAAATGTAGCATTCAAAATAGAGCCTAAGTACATATATGCAGTGTGTACCTCAAGTGGTAAAATAGGGCATTCTGTAAGTTTTGGATACGCTGATGCAGCAACGATATTTGCCGAAGATGGTAGCATAGCAGATGCATTAGCTACAGCGTTGTGCAACGAGATAAAAGAGGAGTTTAAAGCGGAAGATGTAAAAAGAGTAGTAGAAGAATTTTGGAAGAAGTTTAGTAAGTATATAGATGGAGTATTCGTTGCAAAAGACGATATATTTGCATTTACTGGAAACATCGAATTCGCTAAAGCAGAAGTTAAACCAGATTTGATAACAAGAGGTTGATATCCCTTTTCAGTTTCATGAATTCTTTAGATGTCCTGTCTCTTGGTTTTTCGAGTTCTATTTCTATTTCTTTTAAAACCCTTGCAGGTCTTGGTGTTAAGACGATTATTTTATCTGCGAGGTATATTGCCTCATCTATACTGTGTGTAACGAAGACAACTGTTTTATCTTTTACTAATTTTAAAAGCTCTTCTTGCATTTTTTCCCTAGTTTGAGCATCCAGATTTGCAAACGGTTCATCCATTAACAATAGATCGGGATCTATTGCCAAAGCCCTAGCAAATGCAACTCTCTGTCTCATTCCAGTACTCAACTGCTTTGGATAGTAATTCTCAAAGCCTTTTAATCCAACGAATTCAAGCAACTTTTTAGCTCTTTCGTAATCTTTAATTCCCAATAACTCTAAGCTAAAGCACACGTTCTCTAATGCAGTTTTCCATGGAAGTAGTCTATCTTCTTGAAAAACGAATCCTATTCTCCCATTGAAAATTATTTCCCCGCTATCAGCTCTTTCAATTCCAGCAATTATCTTTAATAAAGTGGTCTTGCCACATCCACTTCTACCGATTACACATACAAATTCAGAATCTTTAACGTTAAAGCTTACACCATCTAAAACCTTAAGATTTCCGTAGGATTTCTTTAAGTCTTTTATCACTAACGCCATGGTATCATCCTCTCAACTTTAAGTAGTAGGTAATTCATAAGATAACCGATTATTCCGATCATGGCTATTCCACATACTATTTCAGTAGTTCTTCCTCCAACTTCGTACATCACCATTATAAAGTAACCCAAGCCTGAACCAGATGTTGCAAGCATCTCAGCAGCAATTATACACATCCATCCAACACCCAACCCAATTCTTATTCCAGTTAAAATTCCCTGAACGGAATAGGGTATTACAATATGTCTTAGAATCGCAAGATCATTTGCGTTAAAGACCTTTGCCATCTCTATTAGTTCGTTTGGAGTGTTTCTTGCGTAATCGAATACAGATACAAAGCATGGAAAGAACGCACCAACGAATACTATAAAGAGTTGAGAAACGTAAACAGTGTTAGGCAACGGTGCAAATACAATATATGCCAACGGAATCCATGCTATTGGCGGAATTGGTCTTAAAACCTCTACTATTGGAACCACAACTTCTCTAATCGCTTTGAACCATCCACATAATATCCCTAAAGGTATAGCAATTGAGAATGCTATTAAAGATGCAACTAAAACCCTTAAGATGCTCGATAAAGCATGTTGAACAAGAGTTTTTCCCAAAATTGGTTCTGGATATATCAACAGTTCAACGAATTTTATAAAGACTTCGTGAGGATATGGCACACTCACTGTGTAAGAGAGAATGCACCAGAGGACTATAGCTATTAAGAATGATGTTACACGAGCCCTCATTTGGCTTAGTTTGCACTCAAGCTTAATCAGTGTTTCAGATTATTTCATATCAATTAATCATAATATACCATGTTTTATTTTAATAGTTCTGAGTAATTGATAGCTTATGCATAAATCTTGTTACAAAGACTGTACGTAATCCTAAAACAACAGATATATGTAGCTTATCCAATTTCGTAGACATGTTTAGTTCAGATCTAAAGCTGATCGTGTTCTACAGTGGTGTTTTTGGTGAGAAGTTTATAGCAAACTTAATCAATTATACGAATTCATGTCCATCTTTTGGAGCTTGCGGAGTAGATTTATGTACAAAATGTAAGGAGGGATTATACAGTTTTTCGGACAACATAGTTGCAGTATTTGAGATGCCAGATCCAAAAACTTTGCCACAGTTTATCGAAGATGCTGATAAATTTTTACCTAAGTGTATACCTAAGGCAGATATAGCGATTGCGATAAATATGCATCCAGATATTCTACTATCACTGCCAAAACTCTTAGCTAATAACGTTAAAGCCTTAATAGTTCCAGTGGAAGAATCTAAGTGGTGTACAAAGGGATTAGCTATGCAAATTGAAGGAATTTGCCAAGAACTTGGAATAGAATTCGCCGCCCCAAAACCGTTTTGCAATTTAAAACCAAAGGATGATTCAGTAATAGACAGATTTGTTAAAGAGTTTGGCTTAGGTTATCCAAAATTCGAAATAGAATTAGTAGATAACAGAATTAAGGACATAAGAGTTCTCAGAAGTCAACCATGTGGTTGTGCTTGGTACATTGCTATAAGACTCAAAAACTTCGAGTTTAAGAGTATAAGAGAGCTTTGGGATAGAATTAGTGAAGCCCATCACAGTTTTCCTTGCGTTGCAAGTATGGAAATCGACACCGAATACGAAGAAACGCTTTTACACGTAGCAGGATACATAGCAAGGCACGCCGTTGATGAAGCAATAGGATACGAAAACGAAGATATACCAGAGAACGTTATGAAATTTATACTGTAAGCTATTAGAAAGTTGCTGTGCTTAGGCTATAATGGGAATAATTGTCGCAAGTCTTGAGTAGGCGCAGCACTTGGCATATTTTTTAATTTTGGGGTTTTGTTCTTCTTTGCGCTTTCAGCTTATGTGAGAAAAAAACTTTGTATCAATTCTTAGCTCGTTGCTATTCAGTTCTTGTTTTCATTTAATGAAAAGCTTAACAACTCTTCTCGTTTCGCAAGTACTTTACTTGTTAACATTATAGTATGATTTTCAAGCTTTCACCAAATACCGTTATTGCTTAGATAAGAGATTCCTCAAAAAAAGGATCTGAAGAATGAAATTATAGAAAATCCCATTGTTGAATTAGAAGAAATGTTAACTTTTGTTAAAAGTAGAAACAATATTTGGTTAGCTTTAGTTAATTCATGCAGTAGAAGATCATTTTATACTTTTGGAACAGAATTAGTAATAAAATTAAAAT
>Ga0190369_1000047_pt1 | contig 15525 bp, 26 predicted proteins | sample 4872181213_MG_FD_165051 | JGI IMG/M metagenome (GOLD analysis project Ga0190369, IMG submission 165051) | Hydrothermal vent microbial mat bacterial communities from Southern Trench, Guaymas Basin, Mexico - 4872-18-12-13_MG | ecosystem: Environmental > Aquatic > Marine > Hydrothermal vents >... | reverse complement strand
GTTGATGATTAGTGTTAGTGGTGGAACAGTCAATTGGGGTGACTTTAGCCTAGTCGTTTACTACGACAACAACCCAGTCGAGTACATCTACAAAAACGAGACTAAGCCAGGCATTGATATTCTCTCAGCACCAAGACCACCAACCTATGACAACCCAAACATCAACATGTACTTTGAGGAGTTCCCAATCAAGGTTCTTGGTGACCACAGAGTAGCCTTCAAGATTAGGAACGTTAGTGGAGCAGACAAACCACCAGCGAGTGGTAAAGCTTGGTCATTCACAGTCACATTAATAGCTGAGTATGTGAAAAAGTAAGTGTGAAACGTTTCACAGGGTGATTTCATGCCGGCCTTCGCCTACCTCAAAAAGATTTTTGAGGGAACAGTAACAGCGGGGAAGGTAGACGCTTGGACATGGAAACCTGATGAGGATGTTATTATTCACCGACTATTCATCATAAATAAGGCTGGTTCACCACTGTTCAAGTTTCACGTCACCATTACTGTTGACAATGTTGCGTACACTAAGGACGAGGTGCCAGCAGCTCTTCTTGGCTCAGACATTATGAACGCTATTGTCCTAGACATACCTGTGCCGAAGTACAGAGAGCTCAAGATATCGTATAAAAACAATGAGGGTAGTGACGTAGATCTATGGGTGATAGCTGAGGTGTATAAGTGATGGGTGTTAGGCATTACCACGTAGAGAAAGACTCAATTCACGGAAAATACCACATTAAGGATAAGACAATACCGTACACCAAGATGGAGGAAAACACCATTGAGTTCTACGTACAGTTGCTAAACATAAACACGATCAAGGGGTTAGCGGCTGACTCAACAGGTGTTAAGACTTACAGTGGCATATGTAAGATCGTTAAGAAACACGTTAAGGAGGCTAAGCTGAAGGGTGATTTACTCTCAATACCGTCAGACGCAACAGTTAGAGTTGAGTTGTATGACTTAACCAAAGACACGGTAATAACGTACCTTGAGTGGTCTGGTTCAACTGGACTTAAAGAAACAACTGTTGATTTATCGGGCGTAGATGATGGAGATGAATTAATGCTAAGAGCTAACGTCACTACAGCGTCTGGTACATCAGGAGCAACATTTGATGTAGCACACGCAGCACTCTACGTAAAAATTGGCGTGTCGTAGATCTTCACTGTGAAACGTTTCACACATCAAAAAAACTTAAATTTCTTTCCCCCAAACTAGTTCTCGAGGTACATGTCTAGGAAAATTGAGATTCCATACCACCTAGTTGCTAGTGGTGGAGAAGAGAAGACGATACCCATCTACACTAACCCTGGCCCAGAGAAGCTTCGCGTTAGGAGAGTCATCATCTACTTCCCAATTGGCAACTACTTTGAGCTTAAGGTTGCTCTGTATAGAGGAGTGACTAAGGTCTACCCAAGCGTTGGTGAGCTAAGTGGAGACAACATTGTTTTTGACGATGAGGTAGACTTAACATACTTTGGAGGTGAGGAAATTAGGCTTTACTACCGCAACGAGAACGCAACTGAGACTCGTGAATGCTTTATCTACCTGATCGGTTACCTTGAGTGAGCTATGCGCTCAGTGCAGCTAGCTAAGCTAATTGTCCTGATACTCGTCTTTGCTCTACTCTACGCAATTTTAGAATGGATCATGTTTACTCATGTACTTTGGCCACATAGCTATAGGTTGACTATGTTCGCTATATTCCTCTACGTGTCTGTTTTGGCTGTGTGTGCAACGTTTCACACATTTAATCACTACACACCAATAATCGTCTTGCTAACCCTAGTAACAATGCTCGTAATTGAGGACGTATTGGAGATAGCTATCCACCACCACAAGCTAGGTTTTTGGGGCTATAAGTGGTTCCTAGATACTCTAAATTGGTTAATCAAACAAATATTGAGGGTGATGTAGATGGTGTTTTGGAGACCTAGAGGTTGCGTTCTTTGGTTCGACTTCGCGGAGTTGAAGGGAGACAAGGTGTACGACCTAAGTGGAAATGGAAATCACGGAACTATCTATGGAGCAAAATGGAAACGAGGACCATTGATAGGTTCATTGTATTTTGATGGTGAGGACGACTATGTAGAAACTAAACCATTATCTATTCCACCATGTACTATTGAAATGCTTATCGCAGTACATCGCATACCATACGGAGACTATCAAGAACTGTTTTCACAGGAGAATCTTGGAGCATCAATACCACCTAATTCCAGGGCTTATCACTGTGCTGACTATCAGGGGCATTATATTAGATGTTATAATGTGTTCACCTCTGTGAACACATTTTACCACATTGTGACTGTGATAGATGTATCACCGGGTGAAACATTAACAGCAGATAAAATACGCGTATATGTTAATGGTGAAAGATGGACAAATTATAGTGTGTCTGAAGGAACATGGAATACAACAACACCAACAAAATTTAGATTAGCGTATAGATACGATAATCAATTTCCTGCTAACATAACATACGCATTATTCCGTGTCTACAGTCGTGTTTTGTCTGAGCGTGAAATTGATGAGCACTACTTCTACCTCATGCGTAATTTCTCAAAAACGATGAGGGCTAAACTAACGTGAAAACATGTCTAGCGGATACCCAGATTTCTATCGCGGTAGATTTTGCCTTGAGGCTTTCGGCAATTACCACTTCTTCACGTACATTGAGAACGGCAATTACTTGCTTAAAAACGTTTGGGAACCATACAAGACGTTGACTAAGTACGTAGACGTTAAGGCTGACGGTAACGTATACACAATTGAGTTCACGTGGAAACTACCGTACAAGGTGGAGCTAATAACACCAACAATCGTTAGCCAATTGGTAATCCTGCAGAATAGGACAGGCACAACTTTGCACTGGACGCCTTACCCAAGAATTACTTTACGCATTATACATGAGAAAGGAGATGGAACGAGAACAACGCTTGGTGAGTGGCTAGATTATTTAATGGACGATGAGTATGACATCCCACCAAAAGGCTCAGCAACGTGCCTAATACTCGCCAACATCAACATACCGGATGGCTACGTCATTAACGGTGGTGAAAAGTACATATACCAAATTGAGGTAACGGTTGGAACAGCTGCACCAGAGCCAAACAACATGTATTTTAGGTTCGTGTTTGATCCAGCGCTAGTTACGACATGGGTTTATCAGAGATACAACATAGTTTATGAGTAGGTGAGAAAATGCTCTATGTGAAACGTTTCACAGTTCCGAAAAACACGCCTAGGGAGAGCCCGTTTGAGGTGAAGATTAACATTTACGAGAAGTACTTGACTAGGGTTGGCATATTTTTCCCGCCTGGCCCACTTTTGTTGGTTGGTGTGGCTGTTTTCTATGGTGAGGAGCAACTTTTCCCACATAGGGAGGGTGATTGGGTTATTGGTGACGACATATACATTGAGAGTGAGGTTGAGTACAAAGCGCCTGAGTACCCATGGACGATTAGGGTTTTAGCTTACAATGAGGACCAAGTCTATGATCATACTGTCGTTGTTTACTTGTCTACGAGGAATTACTTGCTTAGAGATGTCTTCGATGAGTTGGCTAGGACGATTAAGGCTATGTTTAGCCCATTTGCAACGCTAAGGCCTGTGAAACGTTTCACAGTTGCCTTTGCGAAGGGGTGAAATTGGCATGGTAGAGGAGAGCTTACTGGCAATTGTTCTCGGATTGTTGATTTGGCTGATAAAGAAGGTTTCAGCACTTGAAAGAGACGTCAAGTGGATTGTTAAGCTTATGAACGCTAGGCTTAACTGCGAAGAAAAGAATTTAAACGAGGAGAAGAGAAAGAAGAGTTGATGGGCATAGCAATAGTTAAAAAGAGTAGGAAAGAGTTCTACGTCAAGCTGGTTGTCGCTCTTGTGCTATACTTCATAGCTGTTGGCTTGGTAATTTGCGATGCCTACTTCGGCTTGGGGATTAAGATAGAGTACATGACGTTAATACTTGGTAGTTGTTTGAGCGTTGGCTCAGCCATATTGACTGACGCCTTAACGGCTGGGAAGGAAACTGTTAGGCTTGAGCAAAGTGCTGGGTTTAAGCTCAAGAAGTACGTTTTTGAGGGAGGTGAAGAGTAATGGCGGAAGAAAAACCTGAAGTTAAGGAGGAGAAGCCTAGAGCTAGGATTGTGAGGATATTTGAAACTGTTTGTTTCGACCCTGAGAGAGGAACTTATAGGTGTGTTGATATTAGAGTTGAGTATCCGCCTGGCCAATACCACGACATTTACATACCTGTTGAGCAGTATGACCCGGACAAGGTTCCGGAGATTGTTGCTGAGTGGAAGAGGAGGTTTGGCGAGTTGATTGGTAGGGAGGTGTGAAACGTTTCACATAGCCCAAACCCTTAAATTTAAGGGTTACAGCTTTTTTTCATGGGTTTCCTCAAGTGGTTAGCTGACGCTCTCAGGAAAAGTGTAGTTTTTGCACCGCTCGCGCCCTACGTTGAGCAAGCTGAGTTAGCGATAGAGAGCTTCGTTAGGGAGTTTGTAGACAAGGTCCTAAAGCCAATTTGGGACGCGTTGAACAGCGCTTGGAGTTTCCTAACTCAAACAGTTTGGCCAAGGCTGGTCGAGCTAGCTAACGCGTTTAAGAGTTTTAGTGAGTTTGTGGTCAACAAGTTCAAAGAGTTGACAACATACATCGACAAGGTTAGGGCAGAGCTATGGGGAAGTTTCTTGGAGGCTCTAAGCAATTTCAAGCAAGTTGTTGAAGCTACGCTAAGCGAGTTTTCCTCAGCTCTTAGCCAATTAGCTAGCTCAGTTGCAAATGTTTGGAGTTGGATTCAAGGCTTACCAAAACACTTCTGGAACTTCGTTAGTGGTGGAGTTGCTTGGATTTGGAGCTCAATTAGCTCAGCTGTCGCTAACCTAGCAAAGACGATTAGTGAGTCTGTTGTAGCGCCCATCAAGGACAGCTTTGAGAAGTTCAAAGAAACTGTGCAACGTTTCACATCTGAGGCTCAGCGAAAATTCGCTGAGATCTACGAGTTCTTGAGTAGTTTACCCAACATCTTTAACCAAATTACTCAAATCTTCTCAAGTATACCCGAACTCGTTTATGGTTTTGTCGTTGTTGGTCTTTTTAGGCTTGGCTTGAGGATTGTTGCTTGGTACATCAGCTGGCTAATTGAGGAGTTAGCTGAGATAAGAGTAGTTGACCCAAGAACAGGTAAGCTTGATAGGGAGCCAACCAACTGGATAACTAAAATTTTGATTAGCCCTACGCCTAGGTGGGTTCGTAAGCCTAGAGTAAACATGGAGATGTTCAACGTGAAAGAACTAGACCAATACAGAACTGAGCTACAGAGCCTACTAAGCGCTGTTAGTGAGTTAGCCATAGAGAAGGAGGAAGACAAGAAGGAACTCACCAAAACAATTGAGGAGTGCCTCGACTTAGCCAAGCCAATCAGTAGGGAGGAGTATGAGAGGTGTGTGAAACGTTTCACAGATAAGGCGAGGGAAAAGAAAATAAACGTTGAGGCTGTAGTGACTAAGTGATGAGTCAACAAGAAGAAAAAGGTAAGCCACTACTGAGCTGGCTCATAGAGGAAGCGTTAAGGCCAGTCATTGACTACGTTAAAAATTTAAGTCAAGAGGAGGCTAAAAGGTTAGCTGAGAAGATACGTGATGAGTACCCAAGAGCGATAAAGATATTTGAGCAAGCTCACCGTAGCGTAAATTGGGAGTTGTTGAAGACATTCATCTCAAACTACATCAACGAAGGCTCTAGAGTAGGGCAAGACCTGGATAGGTTGATTAGGGAGGGCAAATACGTTGAGGCCATACTTGAGGCACTATTTTCACTGATAACAGCGCCGTTCACGCTTATTCAAGACGTTGTCTACATCCTCAATAGAACCATCTACCAAATGTTTATGCCTCAGGGTAGGTTGACTTTCAAGGATGCTTTAACCTATGTTGACAAGTACACGACTATTCTTGGCGATATGTACGTCTTCACGCTATTCGTTCGACTATTCGCTGCCTTTGTTAGCGCTATGTTTGGCTTCACTCCTGGGATAGCGCACGCTATGCGTATTGTGTCCTACGCTGTTGGCGATTTCTTGATTAGCTTCGCTTGGCTTTACGGTATAGGTTGGTTGTCTTGGGTTAGCCTTAGCCCAGTATTTTTTGCCTCAATAGCGCAGCCAATACAGGCTGAGCTTCGTAGACGAACAACGCCTGAAACTTTGACGGCTGTTCAGACTAGGACTGCTCTGTACCTTGGCTTAATCAATTTGAGTGAGTACCTCGAGAGAATGCGTAGCTTGGGCTATAGTGAGGATGAGGCTATTCTCTTCTTCAAGGTTGCTGAGAGATTACCAACATTTGCTCAACTTCGCACTTTGTTGGCTGTGCAACGTTTCACAGATGAGCAAGTTAAGACTTTCCTCAAGGCTATGCGTTACAGACCAGACCTAATTGACGATTTGTTAACGCTCATGCACTACCAAATTATTGAGAGTGAGCTTAGGCAACTACGCTACGAAGCTATTGACCACTACACTCGCGGCTTACTAACTGAGGCTGATTTGAACAATTGGCTAGTCTTCACTAAGGTGACTGAAGAGGAGGCTAAACTGTTAACGCAACTTGCGAGGTGGCGTAGAGAGCAGAGGTGGATGGACGAGAAAATAGCGTACTGTAGAGACCAGTACCTAAACGACAAAATAGACGAAAATGAGCTTGAGGCATGCATAAGCGAGATTGTTAAAGACCCAGAAGTAGCTGAGATAGTCTACATGGACATTGTTAGGAGGAAAAAACCAGAGCTTGAGGCTCTACGCGTATTGAGGCTAGAAACTAGGAAGGCACTGCTCGAGAAGAGGATTGAGAACTTGAAGAAGCGCATTAAGTACCTTGAGAAGTTGCTTGAGGAGGAACGTGAGATTTGTCTTGCGCAAGCCGAGATTATTAAGGCTAGGTTAGCAGTTGCTTCACCAAAGAGAAAGCCTGTCTATGAGGCTCAACTACGCAAATTGCAGGAGCAGTGTGAGAAGAGGTTCATACGTATTCAACAATCAATTGAGAATCTTAGGGATAGAGTCGAGATGTACGAAATTGAGCTTGAGGCAATAAAGCGTAGACTTGCTTTGGCTATGTGAAACGTTGCACAAACCTTTCCCCTTTCTCTATTGAGGGGAGATAGAAAGGCTTAAATATCTCTCGATTGGAACATCAATCGGTGGCTATGTCCGAGACTCAGACAAAATCCTCAAAACCAAAGAAGGCACTAACACAAATCAAGTTGATTGATAGGAGATACGTTAGCTACAACAAGACTAAGGGCTACGTTATGACTCTTCCAAGTTGGTGGGTTAAGGAGATTGAGCACGCTAGGGGAATACAGATTCGCGAGGTTATCGTTATTTGCGGTAAGTACTTAATCATCTTGCCGCCTGACGCAACTGAGGAGGAGATTAAGAGGGCTTTCGACATGCTTGAACCGATAGAGCCTGTTCTACACATTGAGAAGGCTATGGAGAGAGCTGTGAAACGTTACACACCTAAGGAGGCTAGGCAAGGTGAGGCGAAATGATTGAGCAAGTATTGACAGAGCTAACTCAAACTCTTGGAGAAATTATAGCTCAAATGAGAGAGCTTTACAGAAGCAGTGAAATAGTTCAGTACCTAGTTGGCTACCTCAAGGCTACGTTGTGTAGACACTGCGCTAGGTACTCAACATGCGTTAGTGAGTGCGCAGCGTTTTGGGTAATTGTTTGGGAAGTCCTAAGAACGGGTTGTGAGGGTGAGAAACATGAGTGACGTCATAAACAAGCTAAGGGAGATGTATAGGCAACTCTACGGTCACTACCCAGAGGACGTTGTTAGCAACATATTGACAATTAACGTTGGTGAGTGTCGTGTATTGCTTTGGCACATACCATCAACTGAGATAAAAACGCTAAGAGGTAGGCAAGTAATGGCCTACAAGGTCTACGATGAGAACAACATTGAACGTTGGCTAGTTAGCTCTAACCAGCGATTTAACGCGGACATGGTCAAGATAGCTGAGGAGGTAGCTAAGGAAAACCCAAAAGCTGAACATGTATTGATTGAGGTGTGTGCTGAGCAGGACAGTCTAGGCAGAAAGATCTTAAATGTGAAACGTTACACACCTCAACCCGAAGGCGAGGAGGAAAAGGGAGGTGAGTAGGCGTGGAGGCAGTAATAAACTTCTTTCCCGAAGAGTTAATACGTGAGAAGTATGTTGAGCATTTCAAGAAGCTTAGTGAGAAGAGAGAGAATGAGTGGTGGGTAACTGACTTGGTTAGGTGCCACAAGAGGAGGGAGTTACAGATGAGGTTTAAGGAGTTTTTCATCGTTACGCCAAGCGAAATTTTGGGGGACCTAATTCACAAGGCACTACTCATAGAGCTTGGGCTGCGCTTTGGCTGCAAGATTGAGCAAGAGTTTGAGAAGGAAATAGACAACTACATCGTGAAGGGTAGAGTAGATGCGTTGTGCGGTGACTTAGTAGTTGAGGTGAAGTACATGCGTGATTTCCAGGGAAATAAGCCTTTGCCACACCATGTTGAGCAAGTAAAGCTCTACATGTGGCTTACCGGCGCAAAGAAAGGACTATTGATCTATGTCACGCCGAATAGGATCGTTAAGTACTTGGTGAATGAGCCCTATGGTGAGGAAGAAATTAGAGCACTTTTCCTAGCAACTAGGACGCCTAAGTGGGATTGGGAGTGCGATTACTGTGAGTATGCTCAATTTTGTGAGAAGAGGATAAGTAAGAGCTCTAAGCATGGGTGATGGGCATGAACTGTGAAACGTTGCACAGCGAAGAGAAGGATAAAGCTTCACCACACATGGAGAAGCTAAAAACAACACTTAAATACTTGGAGGAGACTAGGCAAGTTATACAATGCGCAATGGACATTGTTAAGGAGTTTAGAGAACACGTGGTAAGCGTTGATGTAAAGATCGAAAAGAACTACACCAGCGTAATCATTGTGCTTAAAGATATAGCAACCTCAACAATTAAGAAGTTTGTTGATGAATTCTACGTACATGTTGTAAGTGAAATTCAAATTTACCCAAGACAACAAAAAATGGAGGTTTACCTTAGGTGTGATTGGTGGTTAACATGACGTACATAAGCACTTTGGTTGACAAGTTGGACAAGATGATTGGTGGTTGGAAGTTAGGCAAACTCTACCACATCTACGGAGACGGCAAGGTAGGTAAAACTACGCTATCGTGTTACTTAGCCACAATATCGCTATACAAGTACCTACACGCAAACAAGAAGCTTAGCGATAAGACCAAATTCATAGTTATTTCGTGTGATGCCGGCATTGAGGAGGAGCGTTGGAAACAGCTATGCGAAGTCTATGGGCTTAGCTTTGACGAGTTGATGAGGTACGTTGAGATTTACGTGCCAATGAGCTTTGACGAGCTTTATGACCTGGTCATGAAGAAAATTCACCTAGAGATGCTTAAGGGAGATAAGGTCATCAAGTACATCACTATTGACCCAATAACGCTCTTCTACCGCGAAGAGTTTAGTAAGGGTGAGCCAAAAGACACGCTGTTGATAGCTAGGAAGTACAGCCCAAAGCTTCAATCAATGCTTCAGCAACTTGAGAGGATAGCGTACAAGTTCAGTGGGTTGGCCTTCGCAATCAACTTGAAGAAGCAGTTTCTCGGTTTTGGTAGAGAGGAGGGAACAAGGTTCGATTGGTACGGTGGCTACGCTTTCGAGTATTTGCCCTACTCAACGATCTTGATGGAGAAATTGCCCGACCAGCCGGACGTTGTTAAGGTTACGCTTAAGCTGCATAGGTCAAAGCCTGTGCAACGTTACACAGTCCTTAAGTTGACCGATAGGGGGTTTGAGTGATATGTGCCCAGCTAAGCAACCCGCTAAGTACGTCTCAATGAGCATCAACTTACCTGAACAATTAGTTAGACTCATTGATGAGCTTGTTAGGAGGGGATTGACCATGAGTAGGAGCGAGTTCATTAGGGTAGCTATACAGGCACATCTTCACTCTATGGTGCTAGCGCTAGCTCAGTTAGAGCGAACTAGTTTACCTAGCGTAAAAATTGAGACTACGGGTAAGGACAAAGTGGTTGCCTATTTGACTTGCGCTAAGTGTGAAACGTTTCACATACCGCTAGAAACAACAGACATAAACATCGTTAGGAGAATTGCAAACTTCGTACAGTGCCCAGTTTGTGGAAGTAAGGACTGGGTGCTACGCTATGGACCTAAAAAGTAGCATATACAAGTACCTCTGCAGGAGAGTGCTAAACGAGGAGTTAAGAGTAGTGTTTGAGTGTTTAGGCAAAGTAGCTTTCAAGGCTAAGAACCACGTAAAAATAACATCGACACAGATCTACCACTGCACAAGCGGTAAGCTTGTCGATAAGCTTTACCTATACCTAATCTTTGTGTTTGCCATGCATAAGGGCTATAGGTACGTTGTTAGGAGGCATAGATGTGGTAATTGCCCAGCTGTAACATATATTTTGACTAACGATTGGGAAGTAGTTGAGCTATTCAAGCCGCATGAACAAGCTAGAAGAGTTGAATACGTTGTCTACGAGGTAGATGGCTCAAACATAACCAAGCTCATACACATAAACGCTAGGAGGGGTAGGTGAGGCATGGCTGAGAAATGGCAAAACAAGCTTTGGGCACTAGACAAGGCTAAGGAAATTCTAAGCTTTACCCCATTCTACACAAACAATGACAAGGAGTTTTGGCTAGTGATTGACGCTCTGTACGACATACTCAACGTGAAGAAATTGAGGAAAAGGATTAGGAAAATTGAGGAGGTGTTTGTGAGGAAGGAAGGTGTTTGGGAGCTTAGATTACTTATGTTTCTCGACTTCGAGGAAGTGCAGATAGAGGCTGAGGAGTACCAAAAACTTAAGCTAGACTCACCACTACCAAAACTCATTGAGTACTGGGCAAAGATAGTTAGGGTGAGGTAAACTCTCCTCAAAACCAATCTTCTTTCTCTTGCGTGGCGACTCCCATGAAGTGTGAAACGTTTCACACGTAGAATACCTCGATACCCATTGCTTTTGCTAGTGGCTCAGTGTTCATGTCTGTGTACCTACAAACAACGGCTAACCTAATTGGCTTAGTTGGCTTAAACTGTATCCTGTACCAATACTCGTAATTTAACAGTTGACCAATAGCGCTTCTACCAAGTCTCTGCTTCACCTCAAATATCCAGACGTAGTGTTTAGACTCGCATACAGCATCTATCCTGAGTTGAGTTAACGCAACTGCCATAGCGTATATACTAGCTCTCAATCTAAGCTCTCTCTCATCTATCTTACCCTCAGCGTACAGCTTTTTCCCCTCTTCAAGTTGCTTCTTGACGTATTCCGGCACATTGCCTGGCCCAACGTGCACGTCGTACTCACATTTTTCCAATTCAAGCTTTTCTGCGAACTTTGTTAGGAATAGGTCCCAAATCTCTGCTTCTGTTGGCCTCATGTGGGGGTACTTTGCTCTTCTTAGTTCCTCGACCGGCATGATTTGTGCAACGTTGCACAACTACTTAAGCCTTTTCCGTAGAGATGTGGTGCCCACCCCTTCGAGCTTAGTTGAGTAAGAAACCAGTTTCTAGGTAATTTTTGTCTAGACTTGCTTGCCCTACATTTTCTCTAGTTCTCGCCTTATTCTCTCCATTTTGCTTAGCACAGCTAAGGCAGAGTACTTGAGCTGTTTCGATAGTGATTTTAGGTAGTTGTAGTACGTCACGTTGTCTGTCTTACCCATCTCAGCTATAATCTCCATCTCTAGCTTTGCTAAAAACTCAACGTACTTCGCCATTCCCTCCAACTCACGCTCAATAGCAGCTATAGATTTTTTCCTCCTCACCATACCTCAACTCTCCTATAGTCCTCCTCAGTGCAAATACAGCCAAGCGTTTTACACCAATCAACCATGATGTACTTCTTCGTCAAAGGGTCAATTGGTAAAGCAGCAATGTACTCAATAACCTCATTCTTCTTACCACAGTCCCTCAAAGGCTCGGGAATAACTTCGAAGAAGGTCACGAGGTGTGTAACGTTTCACAGAGCTAAATACCTTTTCAGAGAACTATAGTTTTTAGAGTTAGGGAGAGAGGTAGAAGGGGGAAACAATAGGCTATATAGGGGCAAAACTTAAATAACCCGGCGCGGAAGATCTACCCGGGGGTCAGAAGAAATGTCAGACAAAAACCAAGTCCCTACCCAAACAGAAACACCAAAAGAGGAAAAAACTAACCTAACTGAGCAAATTATTAATGAGTCTGTGCAACGTTTCACAAGCGATGTGAAAGTGGTTAACGAAGTTGCTGTTAAAAGGAAGAGGAGAAGAGAAGAGAAGCCAAAGATGAGTCCTGAGGAGAGGAAAGTACTATTGTCTAGACTTGCATTTGAGAAGAGGGTTAAGAGGGTTTTAGAGACTAAGGCTGTGAGGGTTGAGGAGCCCTACCAACTAATTTACCTACCTTTCAGCAAGCTCATAGCTGATCCTGAAGTTCATATTCGTAAGAGGCTTAACGAGAATGTTGTTTCTGAGTTGATGAACGCGATTATTCGCGGTGACGCTATTCAACCACTAATAGTTACGGGTCCACTAACCGAGAAGGGTGAGTACCTAATCTTGGATGGTTATCATCGTTATGAGGCTTACAAGCGATTGATAAATAAGGGCTTTTTCAAGGAGGAGCTACAAATACCCTGCGTAGTGAAGAAGGTGCCAATTGAGGATTTGGTAATTTACCAGTTTAGGGTAAACAAGGTTAGGGCTAACCTAAGGCCAATTGACTATATTCGCGCAATTAGGGCCTTGCTAAAGAAGGGAACACCAAAAACAAAGATAGCTGAGGAATTGGGAGTTTCAAGAAGAATGATTTACAACTACCTCGACATTGCTGAGTACTTAACCGAGGAGGAAATTGAGCAAGTAGAGCAAGGCAAGTTGAGCGTTAGAGAAGCCATTAGATTAGCACAGATAAGGAAGAAGGGTGGTGAGGAACACAAGGCCTGTAAGTTGTGTGGCAGAAGCTTCCCAAAGAGTAAACTACATAACGTACAAATTTGTGAAGAGTGTCTACAGGGCAAGACGGTTAGGACTGTCTATGTGCCTAAGGTACAAGTCGTTGAGAGGCCAGTTAAGGTGCCACAACCAATAGTGCAAGACGCCTACATTTTGATGAGGATATTCGACATATCTAGCAAATTGAGGGTATTGGACAAGACTGAGAAAAAGGCACTATTCGACGTTGTGCTCTACCTATTGACGTTGGCTGGTGAAAAGGTAGCAGCAGATAGGATAAGGATGATGTACAACACATTCAAGTAACTCAACTCAAATCAACACAACTCTTTTCCTCCTCCCCTCAAAATTATCCTTACCCTTTTCTCTTCTCTTCTCCTAGCTCACCTCTTCTTGCATGGCCTGTGCAACGTTACACACCCAAAAACCACCAAAAAACCAAACAAAAACCAAAAACAAACCAAACCAACAAACCAAAAACTTGAGTTTGCGTAGATTGCTCTATGCAACTCAGCTGAAATAAGTTAACTTGAGTTAACTCTACTCTACTTTAATACGTCATCGTTCTCTGACAGACGAGTTTTTCATGGCTTAGTTAGCTGGGTTGGGCTTGTCTCAGCTAACTCACTTGCCTGTCTTCTCCACATTCGTTGCCTGTTTTTTCCCCATCTTTTGCTTAGCTTAGCCTCACTGTTTACATGTTTTTGCTGGCTTGCTTAGTTGCCTTGGCTGGGTGGGGTGCTGAGGGATGATGTGTGCAACGTTTCACACACCATGCGTAGCTAAGTCAACTGGGCGTGGGGCCCAACCCGCGGCTTCTCTCTTCTTTTTAGGAGCGAGTTCTTTTTCTTCGAGCTTGTTTGCCTTGTTTGCCTAATCGGCTTATTGGTGAAAAAATGTTGGTTATTTTAAATATGAGCTTAAATTTTTGAGTTTTTTGTTTGGTTTTTTTATCGTTTTTCTTGTTCTTGTGTTTCTTGTCTTTCCTCGATTATTTCGAATGCTAGTATGCTTCCCTTGCTTATGTGTAGTACTTTGGCCTCGTGAAAAACTTTGCCTGTGTCCCACTCTTTTACGTCTTCCTCTACTAGCAGTTCTAGGCCTTTTAGCTCTACGTCTATGCCCCAAAGTATGCCGAATATTGGTACGTAGTCTCTCCTTATGACTCGACACAGCTTGCCGAAGTTCTCTGCTAGGTACCTAACCATTGGTGGTAATCTCTCAAAAATTGTCTCGTATATCGCTAATCTCTCAGCTAGTTGCTCTTTTGGGAGTTGCATGTACTCGTCGAACTTCTTCTTGGCGTAGAGGTAGAGCAAACTCATAGCTCCTCAGAAAGACTTGGTTGGTGCGGGTTCTTAAAACTGTTGTGTCTATGTGAGCAACTTCGATAGTTTTGTTGAGTTTTCTTCTTGACCTATTCATGGCTAAGCTAATTAACTAGCTGTGAAACGTTTCACATTGTATGGCAACTCCAGTAATTCGAGTCAAAGACGTCCCAATCGTTGTTAGGAAGTGGATTCAAAGAATAAGAGCAAGCAAAGACTTTTGGGTAGACGGTATTCAACACCCAAAGAGAAACCCAATTGAAGCTGCTCTAAGCATGAAGGAGACTTTGATGAGGAAGATGGCTGACCCAGCAACTTGGGATAAATGGGAAGAGAAGCTAAAAGGCATTAAGCTTGAGGATTGGATAAAAGCAACAATTGAGAAAGGTGGGCCAAGATGGGTACCTGGCTGCGAGTTTGGGTCTGGCAAGTACGAGATGTTCTACAGCGAGTTTAAGACACACCTAGAAGCTGGCTTAGCTGAGGTCTACAAGTTACCAAGAGTAACGCTTGAGGACGCTATTAGGAGAGCAGAAACAATGATTAGGCACAACGCTAAGTTCAAGTTCATACCAAAGGGAATACCTGGACCATCAAAATACATTAGGTAAAGTGTGAAACGTTTCACACTTGGTGAATAGGCAATGCCAGACGTAGTCTTAAAACTTGACAAGGCTTTTCCAGTAAACACCGTGATTGAGACTGACAGTAGAGAGTGCTTCCTAGTCAAGGCTATTGGCACTGACGTAACTGAAAATGTTGATGTTTACGTTGACAATAAGTACGTCATGACGATTAAGCAACTCGTAGCTCCCATACGTAAAAGCGATACTAATTGGCTTGGCCCACTTGACCTTAAGCACCTCTTCTTCGGTATTCCACCATCAACAAAGTTTGAGTTTAGGACAACTGGTAGCGGAAAAGTTAGGCTAATCGGCCTAAAGTACATTCTTAGACCAGGCGAAGCTCCTCCTGGCGACGTTGTTAAGGCTTTTGAGGAGGTAACGATTAAGAATCACAGATGGGTCATTGTTGAGGGTACCTTAACGCTAGGTACAGACGAGGTCTTCAAGGCTAACGACGAGAAAACCGTCATTGAGCTTACTCCCTTAACGTCGGAGGAGTACACATTCAACAACTTGTTGATGAT
>Ga0190369_1000044_pt1 | contig 15717 bp, 15 predicted proteins | sample 4872181213_MG_FD_165051 | JGI IMG/M metagenome (GOLD analysis project Ga0190369, IMG submission 165051) | Hydrothermal vent microbial mat bacterial communities from Southern Trench, Guaymas Basin, Mexico - 4872-18-12-13_MG | ecosystem: Environmental > Aquatic > Marine > Hydrothermal vents >... | reverse complement strand
GTCAAAAACCCAAATACAACCCTCAAAAAATCGTTATAACTCTGATCAGCTATGTATATTCCAACTAATACTCCAATACCGTACATTATGCCATGTTCAAGCCTTAACAATTGCCAAACAGCTTTCATGGAATAGTTTCAATGTAAGACTCTATGTCCTCATATACCACGTTTCCAACTATAATCGTATCTGCATATTTTAGCATGATTTCTGCTTTTTCCCTACTGTTTATTCCACCCCCATAAAAAAGTCTTGCATTCCTTAAGACTTTCTTTATCTCTTTAACTACTTTCGGATCTCCGAATTTACCACTGTACTCAACGTAGATTATTGGAAGTTTTAGAATCCTCTCACCAACAATTGCATAACATGCTGCGGTTTTTTCATCTATTTCACTTATAGCTTTCGTAGTTTTTCCAACTGCTGAATCTGGATTCAAAACTATGTATCCTTCAAATACTGTTGAATCTAAGATTTTAAAGAAGTCTTCTCTTTCATAGTTCATGTGAATCCAACTCTTATGCTTTCCAACAATCCATTCAGAATCCCTTGAATTCAAAACGATTGGAACGAATAGGTAATCTGCATCGTATACAACGTTTGATGGATCTGATGGCTCTACTATAGTTGGTAAATCGTAACGTTTTATCTTTTCGAGTAATCTTTTAGCCTTTTCATAGGTTACATTTTGAGTACCTGAAATCATTACTGCGTCGGTTCCACTTCTTGCAACAACTCTTATAATCTCATCTGTATTGTTTTTGTCTGGATCGAGTTTTGTTATATGCTTCCAATTCTTCCAATCCATTGCTCAAGATTCGTTTTAGAAATATAAATGTTTAGAGCTTGGACAGGATACTTTCAATTTCATCTAAACTTGGGAAATTTCTTGCACCAACTCTTTTAACGTTATAAGCTCCACAGAAATTACCGATTCTTAGACAGATGTCTAGAGGCATCTCGTTCATAAAGCAGTATATGAAACCGGCTGCAAATGCATCACCGGCACCAGTTGTATCAACTGGTTTAACTTTAAACGCTTCAGCTTTGTAGCTTTTGGTTTTCGTGTAGCATCTACTTCCCTTATCTCCTTGAGTTATGATTAAGTAATCTACGAGTTTTAAAATATCTTTAACACTTGCACCAAGGTATTTAAACTCGAACTCCGATAGTATGAGCATATCTACATATTTCAATAGCTCTGACAACTTTTTAAATCCTAAGGATACGTATGGAAACCCCGGATTTAATATTACAAAACTTTCAGAATTTTTTGCAGCATTTAATTGTACTTCAAAGCTTTTATCACTTGGAAACGGATCAAGGTATAAATACTCATCTGGTTTGACTTTTACATACGGTTTTCCCGCAGCGTTTGGATGAACAAAGAACGTTCTTTCACCACTTGAATCAACGTATATGTCCACTCTTCCAGTTAGTTCATGTGTGTACTCTGCCACAACTTTCGCGGCAGTATTTTTTACAAAAAATTCGGCATCGCTATCCCTTCCAAGCGTTGTGAATATCGTTGATTTCACGTTTAATCTCGCTATGTTGTGTGCTACATTGCATCCAGCTCCGCCGGGCATTTTGTAAGTCTTTTTAACTAATGCATGTCCCCCTTTCTGTGGATAATTATCTATTAGATGTATGTAATCGACTAATGCTGGAGCAAATGCTGTAAACATCGGTAGAATTTTAAATTCATTGTTAATCAAGTTAACTAACGGGTTCGTAAGCAATTCCCAACTCTTTTGCGAGTTTATATGCTTCCTCCATTTCTTTGATACTAGGCCTTCTATTTATATCACTGTACTTATCCGGATGCTTTAAAACTTTAAACATTGGTCTGTACTGCTCCATTATATTTACCAAAGCTCTTGGGCAATTTTTTGCAATCCATTTCAAAATAGGTTTTGTGCAACAATCTAAATGATTTGGTAAAACTAGGTGTCTTATTATTATATCGCTCCAATCATGTGCCCATTTTATGTTTCTCGTTACAACTTTCCAATAGTTCTTAACTAAGCTCAATCTTTCAGCACACCTATCGTTTCCATACTTTAAATCTGGTAGCCATATGTCTATAACTTCTCTAAGGAGTCTCATCGTCTCAACACTGCAGTACATATTACTGTTCCACAGTTGTGGAACGTTGACATTTAGATACTTAAAGCTTTCAAGTATCACGTGTAGATTTGGTGTAGGATCTCCACCAACGTGATTTATATTCCTCGCTCCCTCTTTTCTAAGCTCCATTTGAATTAAAGCTAGTTTCTTGGCATCTACTTCAACTCCTCCTTGTGGATATTCTTGACTTATATCGTGATTCTGACAGAAAACACATTTGAAGTTGCATCCGCCGTAGAATATAGTTCCACTTGGAACGAGTGGCGATTCTTCACCGTAATGATGGAAGTAACTGTGAACATTTGGATGCTTTACATTACAAACTCCTACTTCTCCTTCTTTTCTATTAACCCTACATCTCCTTTCGCAAAACTCGCAACTCTCAAGGATTTTATAGGCTATTTCGACTTTTAAATCTAAGAGATTTGGATTCTTATCTGGAATTTTGTTTATATCGATCTTGTCATCTTTAACGGCGTTTAGCATTTCATCGAAAACCTTAACCTTTTCATCGTGAATCTTCCAAAGCTCATCGATTTCCAATCCTTTAAAATCTTCAACCTCTATTTTCTTGCAAATTACAAACTTAGCTGGAAGTTCATTCTTCATGACTTTGTAATACCAACTCAGTCTCTCTTTTACAATTGGATCTTTCCAAACTGCTATCGCATCTGGTCGCAGTATCTTCCAATCCCACATGATCTTAGTATTTCTATTTCCTTATTAGTATTTACTGCATATGTTCACTTCGTGCAAAAAAATTTAAATATTAGATATATAAGCTCTTGCCTTTTAAGTTGATACATCCAAGTGTTTTTATAGTTATTTGATAATATTTGTTTGATAGCAATTTTATCAAAAAGCACGATCATACTCCTTAACCATAAATTCATAGTCCTCTTTTCTTAAGACAAAACCTCTATCGTTTGGTTTAAAGAAGACTTTAGGAAGCTCAGCTTTTTCAACTCCTTCTCTTGTGTTGAATTCTCTCGTAAGGTTGTGTATTCTCTCTCCAGCCCTTTTTAAATCTTCAACGGTAATCTTTTTCCCAGTTACTATTTCGTAAAGTTTTGCAATTTCTTTCCAGCTCATTCCGATGACAGGTAAGCATAAAAACCTGCAAAAAACTAGAGAATCCACAACACAGTAGAAGTCCTCAAGCTCTTTAACTAAAGATGCCTGACCTTCTGCCAAAAATCTGTCGACAACTCCAGTTAAATTTGGTCTGTATGCACAACTCCTCATATGACAAGCTCCTCTCTGAGATGTGACATATGCCAAAGCCATGCCGTACAAGCCACGGGGATCGTATCCCGGTAACTCTAAGCCTCGAACGTGAACGGGTTCAACAGATGCTTTGAGAACTTTTGATGCCCTTGCAACTCCTTCAGCTAAAACGTTTCCTATTCCATCCCTAAACGCTATCTTCTTCAATAAATCAAGGATGGCTTTGGAATCCCCAAATTTGATACTACCAATTCCATTTTTTTCACAACAAGCCATATAATACGCTATGACGTTTCCAGCTGAAATCGTATCCATTCCATATCTATCGCAGAGATCGTTTGCCTTAATTATAGATTCTATGTCGCTGTTGTAACATAAGGAACCAAAGGCAAAGATCGTTTCGTATTCTGGGCCTTCTACTTCTATGTCGTTGATTTTGCTTATCTTTCCACACGAAACTGTACAAGCATAACAAGCGCTACTTCTTTTAATGTACTTCTTTAAAGCTTCGGCATTTATCATTTTAGCATATTCAAAGCTACCTTTTTCCCAGTACTTAGTTGGAAAGACTCCCGCTTTATTCACGACATCTACCATGTTCGGAGTTCCATATCTACGCATTGCCTCTAATTTTTTAACTACGTTCTCGTTAAGCCATTTCCTGAACTCTTTCAATTCATCTGGTTTTGCAACTTCAACTTCTCTACTACCTTGAATAACGATAGCCTTCAGCTTCTTTGAACCCATAACAGCTCCAGCACCGCATCTACCAAACTGTCTTCCTTTTCTGTGTGTTATGCATGCAAATCTAACGAGGTTTTCTCCCGCTTGTCCAATTGATAGAACCTCCCCGCCTTCATCTTTTCTTAGAATTTCTTCCGTTTCATAGCAATCTTTGCCCCAGAGATGAGATGCATCTCTTATCTCTATTTCTTCATCTTTAACTGAGATGTAAACTGGCTTTTTAGCCTTACCAGTTATAAATAAGAAATCTATACCTGTTTTCTTCATTTCATAAGCTATAAAGCCACCACATTGTGATTCACCGTAGCCATTTGTCATTGGAGATTTAAAAACACAAGTCATTCTCGATGCTCCAGAGATTCTAATTCCGTTAAGTGGTCCAATACCAAAAATTATGGCGTTTTCCGGACTAAATGGATCTACTTTAACTGGGATTTCAAACAAGAGCTTAGTTGCTACACCCTTTCCACCAATGTACAACTTCTCCCATTCTTTTGGAATTTCTGAAATCTTAACAGAACTCTCAGTTAAATCGATTCTTGCGACTTTCACCTTGTATTTTTTGTATGATGAGTATTAAATTTTATTTTTGTCAAACTAACAGTATAATTTGGCATTATAAATATTTAAAAATTTATTTAAAAAGACATGGTGGTAATGCAACATTGTTGATGTATTTAAATCGTCGGAGTTGAGGTCATAAATGATGTATACAGCAAGATTGATATTAGGAATAATTCGGAACTTATCAAGGCTGCGATAGATAGCAATGGATCAACAATGTTACATCACCATCAAATCGTCCACAATATAGTGTCATGACTTATTTAAATAAAAAATATAACTTACTTATAATTTCTTATTTAATTCGTCAATTATATCTTTTAACGTTACCTTATCCATTGGAATACCCTTTTTTCGACTGATGTTTTCACAAACCTTAAGAAGGGTTTCTACAATCTCTTGCTTCATCTTATACTTCTCAAGTAGAAGTGCAAACTCTACTGGGTCTATTAAATACTCCTCAGAAGTTTCAAGATTTTTCTTCGGTTCGGGTTTAGTGAGTTCAATACTACTTTGTTCTGTTTTAGTTCTGAGTTTAAGCGGGTTAAAACTCATTATAGCTTTCTTTAACGACAACCTATACTCTCCTTCTTCTTCAGGAAATGCAAGAGATATCGTTAACCCACCAGCTACAGCCGTAAAAAATATAATCATCATAGGTATATTTGTAATTATATATTCCTGAAGAATTAAAAACCATGTATTTAGTGTGTAATTCTTTAACAAAATCATGTTGTTATATACAATCATACCTCTAATGAAGGAAATCGGTAAAATAACCGCGGAGAATACATGGAGTCTTTCAGTGAAATATATGAGTCCTATTACGATGAAAACAGATACAACGAAGTTAAGTGATAACGCATAACTCAGCCCAAATGAATTTATAAGCATAGCCATTATGGGGTTCACTTCGTTACCTAGGCCACTCTTTATAAGCCTATCAGTAGATACAACATCAAGTGCAGCTATTAGTAAATATAATGCAGATAGTGGTATTAACGTCAGTAGCGTTTTTACGTTAATCCTTTTAGAAACGGGGTACAAGGCTGAAACTATAAATAGACCTAATCCAGCAGTTAAAAAGAGGTCACACAACCAAACCCAGTTTAAAGAAATCATGTAAGTGCCTGAAGTCAAGGTCAAAGTTTCCGTTCTTGTTACTTTTGAAAACGTAAATGCTATAACAACACTACATAACGTTAAACCCAATCCTAAGCCAAATAATCCCATTACTATGCTTTCACGGTTCATTGAGAATCATTTAATTTTGACTTTAAAAACTGTTCTATCATGATTAAATTAATTCAACTGATGCTTGTAGAGCAATTTTTATGCAGCACGGTTTTAATGCAAAATAAAATATTTTAACGGTATAATCCTTTGTACCTGATATTCCATATTCTTCAATTATGAGAGAAGGAGTTAAAGGTGTTATTATTCCCTTTAGCTTATCATCATCGTATATCTGAACTGCTATAACTTCACAACCGCAATGAGTTTTCAGATTTGCAAGTTGAATTATCAATCTATAATTAGCCGAGCCATCATAGACAGTTGTTCTAATATATCCAATTTCTTTAGTACCCATTCCAGGAGCGTAAACGATTACTTTTTCATTTATGTTAACGGATACGTCTACTTTTTTTACAACTGTTATCGTTGTTATGCCAAAAGAGGAGTAGTATACCATAGCCATTAACGCTAAAGCTATCAGCGTTATAAGTCCAGCTATGATTGGTTTTAATCTTAAGCCTTTACTAATAGGATAGGAATCTACAACGTTTATACCGTTTAAAGCAGATTTAACCGTTAAATTTGGTATATCGAATTTTGAGACTATTACAGGCTTTTTGAACTTTTTTGCATACTCTACTATTTCATCGGCAATTTTGTTTTTCATTCTAAACGTTTTAGAGTTCAGAACCTTTTTACCTTTAAATGCAGTAGCTACAAGTTTGTTTTCTTGCCAATTTAACTCAATAACGGTTTTTGGTTTATCTTCAACTTCAACTTCTCTCTTTAATTTTATCTTTAACAGTAGTTTTTTTCTTCTTTTTAGTATATCAAATCCTTCAACAGTCCAAAGACCTTTTAACATTTCATCAATTATTTTTCTGTCCTCCTCCTTAAATGAGATAAAAAAAGTCCTGTTTTTCGATTTCAGTTTGTATTTATTCTTTTTCTTTATTAAAATAAGATTTACAGCTTTATCTAACTCAAATCTAATCCTCCTTTTTTTATTCCTACTTCTAAGAAACAATTTACCAACTACAGTAACATGTACTACTTTTTTCACCTTGGATTGTTTAAAATGCAAATGGAATATATAAAACTTGCTAAACTTAAATTTAAACATTATTTTGACGTGTTAACTTAAGGGCGTAAGCTTTAAATATTGAATATTTATGCTTTTCGCGTTAAGTTAACACATTCCATTCTTTAACCCAAACGTTTTTAATTTCAGTAAGGATACAAAACCTAATGAAAGTCAAAATCACAATAACGGGAAAAGTTCATAACGTCGGTTATCGGCTGTTTTTGTTAAATCAGGCTGATTCCTTACTCTTACAGAGATTTGATGCGAGAAATGTATTTATCAATGGTAAAGAAGCGTTAATAATTTTAGTTGAAGGAGAAGAAGATCAGGTTAAAGAATTTGTTGAATTTGTTAAGAAAGAAAAGCCTGAAAAGGCAATAGTTGAAGAGATTAAAGTTGAAGAATATAAAGGAATAATAAGAACTATCGATAGTTATAGAAATTCTCTAATGTTAGAGCAGTTGAATAAAATAGTTCAAGTCGGCTTGAACATGCTTGAGAAACAAGATTTAATGCTTGAGAAGCAAGACTTAATGCTTAAGAAACAAGATGAAACTATAAAAGTAATCAAAGAAGAAGGAGAGAAGACGAGAACATATCTCGCAGGAGTTATAAAAGAGGAATCAGAAAGAACAAGAGAATACCTTGGAGAAAAGATAGATAGGATTTCGGATAAGATTGATGACCTAAGGATTGATCTGCGTAGTTATCTTGACGAAAGATTAAGAAAAATCGAAGAGGAGATTAAAGCTATAAAGGAGAGAATTGGTATGAGATAATCAGCCGTATTTGACTTTTGCATTTTTTGGTGGTTTGAAGCTAAAGAAATCATCGTTTATTCCTATGTTTAGTTTAAATGATTCAAAGATCGTTGTAGATTTTACACCATCGAAATCCATTACTATTTTTACTGGAAGGTAATCTTTACTTATCCATATCGTTGCATTAGGCGATGAAAACTTGGGCTTAAGCTTTATTACGTAGCATTCTTTGTCGATTACTTTTTCTTTTCCAATTAGTTCTGGTTCATAGTAGCTTAGTATATTTTGGATGAATTCCGCGAATGTTGGAATTGGCATAACCGTTGCATTCTTAACTATTACTTCGTTTTTGTTTTTGTCGTATATCCACTGTTTTTCTCCATTAGATACTATTGTTAGATTTTGATTTATCATATCTATCAAAAATTTGTTAGGCTTTTTAAATACCATGCGGTAGCTTTCGATTTTTTTGGTTTTGTTTGTTTCAGTGATTACTTTGTAGTAGCATTCGTAATCTTTTATTTCTTTGAATTTGGCTTGCATGCTTGATATTATGTTTTTTGCTTTTTCTGTCGAAGTTTGAGATAGACAGCCAGCGAGTAGAAATATTGCTAAAATAAAAATGAACTTCTAATTTACTACAAAAATAAAAAATCAAAATAAAAATTTTTGGTTAATCAATTTTAAGATTAGGTAACATTATCTAAGCTAACAGAGACTTTGATTCCAAGCTGTGTAGTATCTTCTGACCAAACTCCCGGCTTGAATGCCACTCCGTTTGCTACGAGGAAGTATGTTACGTTCTTTCCACTGCCAAGCTCGTTGACTTCACCTTCTGTGTATGATGCTTTGTATATAAGAGATGGCGTTAGTGGTGACATTATTCCAATTATTGTATCACTACTTGGATCAAAAGAATAGTCTCCATCATCTTCGTACACCTTTATGACCATCGTTCTCATAGCACCAGTTCTCAGTAATGGGCTTTCAAATACTACTGTATATTCTATCGTATTCTTAGCGCTACTATTTGGATCGCTCAGTGTTATGTTTACCTTAGCTATTTGTTGGTCTGTGAATACGCTTGGTGAATATATTTTTATGCTTGAATTTGGCTCGACAAAGACTCCTGAAATTATGTTCTTAGCTGTAATCGTTGATGTACCATACGCTGAATAGTAAACCATAGCCATTGCTGCCATTGCTACCATCATTAGTGCACCAACTGCCAATAACTTCTTATTCAACCCCTTACCACTCATATTATTATCCCCCTTATTTTACTCAACCTCATTATGATATTTTTCATCTATATAAGCTTTTTGAAAATTTTTTAATTCTATAAAATAATTTTATGTCTGGAATAGATCATATGGCAGATTTAATAAAACTTAATAATGATTTATAAACCATTTAAATAGTCTTTAGCTTCAAAAATAGAGTACAAAACCAAATAAAATAACAGAAGTGCAAAATCTCTTTATGATGCTCAAATCAACCTCTTAAGCTTTTCTATAAACTTTTTTTACATTCTCAATTAAATCTTTAACCATATCCTCGGACAACCAGTTCTCATAAAAGTTCTGATGCAAACTTGTAGCCGAACTCCACAGAGTAGATATTTCTTTATCGTTCAGCCTATTTCTAAGTTCAACAACAAACCTATGTAATTCACCGTGACTTCTTAACTCTTTCCCTTCCTTAGCTGCAACAGCTTTCACTATTTGAGATGCTGCACCCCAAGCCTTTTCAGAAGCTTGAATAAAATCTCCTCTTGCCAATAGTTCTTCAACTTCCTTTAAAAACTTCTCGCACAATTTAAGATGTATTTCCACCTTGGATTCGGGATCTAATGGTTCCTTAAAAAATTCAGATATTAGCTCTTCCTCTGAAATCTTAGATTCTTTCTTTATCCTCTCTTTAAGTCTCTTCGGTAAAACCAAGGAGATCACATTTTAACGTTTACTTTAAATACCTTAAATTTTTGGGATATAATCTAATCATCATATGATGATTTAACTCTAAAAATCAGTATAAATAAAATTGTCTACTTTTTTGCTATTTAGGTATTCTCAAACGCTCAATTTTCAGAGTATAATTATTCTCGTTACAATCCAATCAAAAGATATGCGGTCAAGCTAAGCCTTCTTTTAAAAGTTTATTCTCCCTCTATTTGCCGTCGTATAGTATCGTATTATAGTCTGTTAAACCGTCTCTTATCTAAATCTCTCATCTCAATCGTCGTCATTAAGTGAATATATATATAGACTTATCATAGTAAATTGGTCTTCAGTGATTTCATTAGTGATTTCCAGTGATAATGATAATAAGAATTATAAAGATTGAAGACATAGGTGTCAATGTGAATAGTAATAATGATGAAGAAATAAAGAAATCTGGTTATTATTATATTAATAAAAATAATAGAAAATTCATGAAGTTAGATGAAATTGGAATTCTAATTTTAAAGAGCCTTGCAAGAGATTCAAGGATAACTCTGAAGGAACTATCAAAGAAAACTGGATTAGCTATGTCAACTATACATAATAGAATAACTAGGTTTGTTTCTGAAAGGATAATAGAGAAATTTACAATAATAGTAAATCCAGAAAAACTTGGTTATATAACTATATTTATATTGCTAAAGATTGATAAAGATAAGATGGCAGACGTAATAGATGAACTGATATCACTAAAAGAGGTACTTGAGATATACGAAGTTCTAAATGATTACAACTTAATCTTAAAGGTAAGAGTGAAAGATGTGGACTATTTAATGAATTTTATTGAAAAACTATCAAAAATAAATGGTGTAGTAAAAATCAAGAGCATTATAACTACAAGAAGGTATAAAGAGGACACATGGGAAATAGATTGTTAGATTTTATAATTTATTTTTATTGATTAAATTTATCAATAAATATTATTAATCCATAATAATAAATGATGTCAATAAGTAAAGTTTATAAAAAGCAATTTTTCAAAATATTTTAGTTTTTATGTAAAATATTAATTTAATTAAAATTCAATTCTATTCATTTGACATTCGACTAGATATTGCACATCACGAAAACTTTATTAACCATTATTGTGATAGTAATTATTAGAAAATAATGATGAGGAGGTGAGGTAAATGAGGTGGAAGGAGATGTTAAAGGATAAAAAAGGAGTAAGCCCAGTAATCGGCGTTATACTAATGGTAGCAATAACAGTGATACTTGCTGCGGTAATTGCGAGCTTTGTCTTCGGAATGGGGTCAAAAGTCAAGGCTGCACCAAACGCTCAGCTTGTGTTGTCTGACACTGAAGATAAAATCGACGAGAGTAATGGACAAGATAATATCCTCTACATAACACACTACGGTGGAGACATCCTAAAATGTGACGAACTGAGAGTCATAGTAATTGACAAAACAAATGGTAAATCATGGGTATTAACATGGAATCAGACTGCTAATGCATTTGATAGCAATAGTAATGATGCACCATACCTCATAGTGAATTCAAGCGTTACTGATGGAGTGAACTATCACATTGCAACAGATGGTGTATTACAAGTTGGAGATACGGCATTATTAACAGAGAACGGAACTTATGTTGGAGCTAATCATCACGACTATTGGAACTCAAATAATGTTCCAGCAACGATAGAGATTAAGATAATTCACATCCCAACGAACACAATCATATACGATGGAGAACAATTAGTACAGTAACTCCATTAATCTTTGTATTTAATTAATTAATTTTTATCATTTTTTGTTAATTCAATTGAGGTTTAAATAATATATCAAAAATTTTAAGTTTGAAGTATTTTAAAAACATATCAATGAATAATCGATCAGTCTCGCCGATTATTGGAATTATATTAATAACCATCATAACAATTGTTCTCGCAACCGTAATCGTTAGCTTTTCAAATATGTACTCTCAGTCAGCTCCAAATGCCATCCTAGATATTGAAGTCTACACTATTGAAAAAGCAAATGCAACTAAGGTATATATTAAAGATTTAGGTGGAGATCCTATCTACTTCAAAAATAAGAGACTTTACATTCTCATAAACGGACATAGATTCGATTTCCATCCATTTACTAAGCGAGGTTACTTAACCGCTGGAGATGAGGGAGTTTTAGTCGTTCCTTTGAATACTAAAGTTAGTCAAGAGGTAACTGTTCAACTTGCAATTGGAGGTATGACATTATTTTCAGGTGAAAGAGCTTCGATATTTTACTCTAAAAAGGTTACAGTTCAAAAATCAAAAATTAGAGATATAGAGCAAGGATTACTTGCGGAGTGGCATTTTGAAGAAGGAGAAGACCAAATTAAAAATGATCCCGATGGAGATGGATATTCTATCTACGACTTGTCTAGTAGAGGAATTAATAGTGGATTTACATATGTTACATGGTCAAACAATTATGTTGATGGAGTGAATGGAAAGGCAATATATTTTGACGGAAGCAATGATTACGTTTGGATTCATTCCCGCTTTTGGAATAAGATAAATCCAAGAAAACAGGTTACATATGAAGCTTGGATTTATCCTGAAGATAATTATCCAACAAGTATAGGTGAGATAATTGTAAATGGTGCATGGTATAAAAGGCTCTTTGTTGGTTATGGTAAAATTGGATTTGAATTAAAAATTAATGGAACTGTTTATGATTTGTATTCAAATACAAATATTCAAACAAATAAATGGTATTATGTAGTTGCTACCTACGATGGTTCAAAGATGAGAATATACATCAACGGAAAACTTGATAATGAATTGTTAGTCTCTGGTTTGATAGATAGTAGCGCTGCTGGTGTAAATACTGTAATTGGAGCTCAACCACCAGCAGAATATTTTAAAGGAATAATCGACGAAGTTTACATTTGGAATAGGGCTTTAACACCTCAAGAAATCAAGGAGAGGTTTGAGATGTATGCGAGTAGAGTTAAGTAAATTGTTCATTGTTACAATTATTGTCTTTGCTGTTATGGGATGTATGGAAAAACAATTACCTACAAATGTCAAACAAAGTTTAAAAATAAAACCTATAAAAAACATAACAAGCTATGCAGTATACTACGGACGAGATAAAATTGATAAACTATCTGGATATGACTTAGTAATCTTAGAGCCAGATAACTATTCTAAAGATGAAATACAAAAATTAAAAGAAAATGGAACTATAATAGTAGCATATCTAAGCATAGGAGAGGTTAGCGCTAGTAGAAGCTATTTTAGCGAAGTTAGAGAATGCATAATAGGTAAAAATCCAACATGGAATTCGTATTACGTTAATGTATCGTGTAAAAGGTGGCAAGATATTATTTTAAATGAGATAATCCCCAAAATCTTGAGTAAGGGTTTTGATGGCGTGTTTTTAGATACCATAGATGTAGTTGATCTGTATCCAAACATGAAAAGGGACATGATAGAACTAATTGCCAGTATTAGAAAAAATTATCCTGATATTGTGATAATTCAAAACCGAGGATTCAGCATCATAGATGAAACGGTGAAATACATCAATGGAATTTTATTTGAATGTTTTACAACTCGATACAATTGGAAATCAAAAACATATGAAGTGTGGAGTAGTAAAGATTTGAACTGGATTGACAACATAGCAGAGAAACTCGTAAAATTAAGGAAAAAGTATGGTATAATTGTGTTAACACTCGATTATGCTGAAAACGAATCCTTAAAAAGATTTTGTATTAGACATGCTGAAAAGTTTGGCTTTATACCTTTTGTTTCAACGATTAACTTAATGACTTTGTCAAATAATTGAACTCGAAATTTTTATATCAGGGAAATCCAATTTTTTATTTGATGAATAGGGGTGTAAGCCCCATTATAGGTTTATTACTAATGATTGTTGTTACTGTGGTCATATCAGCATTTGTCCTTACATTTTCATCATCACTTGTGGAAAAGGCAGAGCCAAATCCTGTGAGTTTTTTAGATGCAGATATCTATAAAGATGCTGTAGTTGTAAAGCATATTGGCGGAGATCCTATAAATATAAGACATACATTTTTAGTTGTAAATACTAAAGATGGAACTTACAAGATTCCGTTTATTGAGGAGTATATCTCAAGAGACGTTATGCTTGAAATAGGAGATGAAAAGGGTCTGATGCTAAAGGAGTGTGACTACTTTGATGAACCAATCGAAAACGTCAAGATATTCTATAGGAATAAAATACTATCCGATATATCTAAAAGAATCGTTGATAAGTGGTATTCTCCAAGCTTTGTTGTAGGTTACAGTTACACAAATGTTAACAGCTTTTTAGGAGTTGTAGGATCTGAAGATGAAATTGTGGTAGTTGGTAGTAAATATTCTCCTTCTCCACCCTATAGAGGATTAATATTATTTTTAGATGAATTTGGTAATGTCAAGAAAGCGTATAATAGTAATTTTACATTTAGAGATGTAGCAAAATGCTCTGGTGGTTACATCGTTGTCGGTTATAAATATGCTATGAAAGTTAGTAGTAATGGTGGTGTTGTATGGGGGAAGAATTACTGGAAGAATAAACTTTTTTACCTTATACATTCTGTTGCATGTAAGGGAGATGTATGTGCATTAGTCGGATACTATTGGAGACATGCAAGAATTGTTTTGATAAATGCCAACAATGGTAATTGCTTAGGAAAGATATTATCACACAATTTAACGGTAGATGATAGTGATAAAATTCCGATAAGAGTCTTTAGTGTAAAAGATGGGTGGCTTATAGTTGGTAGAACAAGTGGAGGTAAAGGTTTTGCTGGACTATTTGATGACAATTTAAATTCAATATTTATGAAGTGGTTTTCAAATACCTATGCTATAAGAAGTGGAACTGAAGCAGATAATGGATTTATACTCGTTGGGACTACGACTGGGAAAGACGATGTAGCTGTGATAAAGATAGACAGATCTGGCAATATCGTTTGGGCTAAGAAATACGATGCTGGTGGTGGTTACGAAGAGGCTTTTGGTGTTTACTGTGATAGGATATCGAAAATTTGCTTAGTTGTCGGACACACAAATACTGGTAACAATCCCACTAATCTCTTCGTGTTGAAGATAGACGAAATCAATGGAAAACTTTTGGATTCAAAGGTTTACGACTTTGGATATGCTGAATACTTTGATGTTATTAAACCAGTCTTTGGTTACAAAAACATGTTTAGAGGGTTTATAGGTGGTGGCAGAGCTGGAAATTATCCAATGGTAGTCAGAATCAACATAAAAGGTGAAATATGGAATGGAAGTTCTAATGTAATTCCAATTAGTTTTTCTGAATCATATCTTAATACACAGTCTAATTTAGTAAATGGTTATCGAACATTATCTATTACACCAACAAACCAATCTTTAAGTCTGTCTTATACATCAGTGACTATTAAAAAAATCTGTAAGTGTAATTGTTATCCATAAATGCATATATCTTTAAGCTACAATAAGGGTGATTTAGGACATGTTAACATAACGATCTTAAATGATTATAGTACCACATGAACAGCTTGCAGAAAAGATTCCAGCATTTAACAGGATTTTTAGCTGTAATCGAGCAGAAGAATATCTTTACTCTCTGTTTGAAGGAGCTGAAGACGGATTCAACCAGACATCGCTTACCGAAACTTTTCGTGTTTGAATTCTAATCCAAGAGCTTTTTTAAGCCAAGGAGCTCTATCTATAACGAATTTCGGCATGTTCTCGCAATACTTGAGGACTTCTTTCTGGTTACGAGCCAATTTCTCGTTGCATAAACCCTCATCAGAATCGGCTCAACATCCGAATAAACGTAATGTTTGCTTTAACAACTGTTTCATCTATTGCTATAATATTCCTCTTTTCTTTATCCATCTTCTGACAGCATTGTATGAAACGGGATGCAATTCTTGCAGTTATGATGTCTGAAGGTAAATTGCTACGCTAAGTATCTTTATTTCTTCTTGCACCTTTTTCCTTTTAAATATCTTT
>Ga0190369_1000043_pt1 | contig 15892 bp, 13 predicted proteins | sample 4872181213_MG_FD_165051 | JGI IMG/M metagenome (GOLD analysis project Ga0190369, IMG submission 165051) | Hydrothermal vent microbial mat bacterial communities from Southern Trench, Guaymas Basin, Mexico - 4872-18-12-13_MG | ecosystem: Environmental > Aquatic > Marine > Hydrothermal vents >... | reverse complement strand
CATTTGAATGAAGAAATCAAAGTAGATAAGATAAGATTCTTAAGAATCAATGAAATTGTCGATATTTTATCTCAAGTAGATTTAAAAACTCTTGTATTTGAAGGGGAGGAACCAACAGTTGATAAAAATCTTGGAAACCTATGCAAAGCTATAGACAACAAGCTAAACGTTGATAAGATTTTGATAACGAACGGTTACATCATGCCACCTCTATGCTTTGAAGTTGTAGAGATCAGCATTAAAGCTATTACCAAAAAGATTCACGAATACTATACTGGGCGTTCCAATGATAGAGTTCTAGAAAACTTTAGAAAGTGTTACGAACTAGGTGCAAATTTAATGGCTGAAACCGTTTACATTCCAAATTTAGTTGATTTGGATGAGATAGATAAAATTTCAAGATTTATCGCTTCGGTAGATCCTTTAATACCACTTAGAATTGATGCTTATTGGCCCGTTGTTAAAGAGCTACCTTGGAGATCTCCGAAACGAGAAGAAATCCTTAAAGCTGTTGAAATCGCAAAAAGGCATTTAAAAAACGTAAAGTATCTAACGAGCGAATTTGAAACGATAGGTAAGGTTTACAGTTTGTATCCCTAATTAATTCTTTATATTTATACAACAGTAGTTCCGAATCAGATAAAAATCGTGATGAATTTTTTAGAGAAAATAACCCCATTTAGGTCAACCTAATTGCCAACTTTCGGATCTACTGTTATAGTCTGAGGCTCAGTTTCAATTTAATATTGTAAACTTGGGATTGCAAATATCGGCTTAGATCAAGCTATAGGGTGTTTTTATTAACTCACAATAGTTTAAACTACTAAAGTTCTGGTAGTGATGCAACATTGCTGATTTAATTGTGAAAGATCGACTTAGATCGTATTAAGTGTGATTTTTCTTAACTATTAATTTATAGAAAATTATTTATAAAAATTTTTAATAATATCTTTCTAACTCTATACTACCTTTTATTTTAGGCAAAACTTTTCAATCAGTTTCCTTCCTTTTGAATTTATGCATCTGACAAGTAAGAGTTCGCCAGATCTATATTGTAGTTTTAGTCGGTTACTTTGACTAAAGGCTTGAGCAACTGTTAAATCGCTATTATAAAGTCTAAAGTCGTTGTAGTTTAATTCTAAATGTGAAATATTTTTGGCATAAGTGATTTTAAATACTATTGGATTTTGCCCTATTCTCTGTTTTAGATGATTGTTAAAATTTCGTAAAGTTAATTTGTATCTTTTACACTTCTTTTTTATCTTTCTATTTGTTCTTCTTGTTCTTTTATAACAACTTAGGAGCCATTTATAACCATTTAACCAGTCTTGTAGCAATACATTTTTATTCGGTATAAAAGGCTTCAGTAATGCAACTAATTCGTACAATCCTTTTGTAGTTGCACTTATTACTACAACAACTTTGACTTTTACATAAATTTCTTGGACAACGATTTGTACCACTTCTTATATTTGCTGTGCAGGCAATCCATAATACCATTGGTTGTTTGAATTTAACTAGTTCCCCATCTTGTGTTTTAATAACTTTACTAGCGAGTGCTCTTATATTTGCTCGATTATTTTTATTTACATCAGTCCATATATGTACAGCATATCCACGTTGTTTAATTAGTCTTCGAATCTCATTTGTTTCACAGTTATGCAAGTTTCCAAAACAGTTGTTGATTATCGATGCAAAATTACCACTTGCACCTAAAAGCTCAAAGCATTGACTTTGCATAATAACATATAGTTTTATAAAAACATATAGTTTACCACTTCTTCAAACTACATTCCACTGCTTCGCAAACGACTTTCCAAATCTTTTTGCCTAAATCGCTTGCAGGCCCAGAATATCTGTAATACTCGCCTTTACAAGTCGATAAAACGATTACTGCATCGGTATTAGTTCCAGTGAAGTTGTAGCCGTTTTCAATAAGGGTTTTACTCTTCGCTTCAGTTACAGTAATGATCGCATTTAAAAGTGCCGATCTTGGAACTCTGCAATCTAAAACTGCTATGATGTTTATCGTACCGATTCTCTCATTTGGATTCAAAACTCCAGCAGTTACGAAGACCTCTACATCTTCAAATCTCTTAATACAGAGTTTGTCCATTGGAACTGATGTAAGCAATCCAAAGTAATTCCTCAATCCAAAACCCTTCGCAACATTCCTCAAATACTTAATCGGATCCTTTAAAACTTCATTTACCCTATCTTCCCTAATACTATGATTAAACGCGTATTTTACCTTTTTCCATCCACCAAGTAAACCAGTGCTAATACCGAAAAACTTACCCTTAATTATTAGCGTACCTCTCTCTATCCAGTATTCGTATCGCATCCTTCTCACTTCCAACAACTATAGATCCTCTAACGACTTCATCGTAAATCTTTTCAGCCTCAACTCCAACAAAGTTTCTACTCTTAAACGATGTCTTTTCTATTACTATCAATTTTCTAAGTTTTGAAGCGTATTTTGCAGCGTATAGATTTTTCAAATTTCCCTTACCAATGCTTAAATTCGTTAAAACAACAAAATCGGCCTTTTCTATCATTTCCAAATTTTTAGCATGTGATTCATCACTTATCTCTGTAAACGGTGCTTCACTAACGACTTCACCTCCAACTTCAACTACAGTCTCCCAATCCGAATCTAAAACGTTTAAAACTCCAGCAGATATCTTGTAACCTCTATCACTAAGCATATATATTAAATCTCTTCCACTTCCGCCACCACATATAATGTGTACTCTAACTCCATTTTCACTCGTCTTTCTCTTTGGAATCACGTAAACCCTACTGCCATGTCTTTTAACAATCACTTCAGCATCGTAAACGTCTCTTATAGTCTCTTCAGATATTACTTCGTCTGGAGTTCCAGCATAGACTATCTTACCGTTCTTTATCATTAGTATTTTGTCTGAGAATGAGGATGCAAGATTTATATCGTGCATTGCTATCAAAGCTGAACAACCATCTCTAACCTTTCTTCTTACGATTTCGAGTATTTCTATCTGTGCTGATATGTCTAAATGTGCTGTAGGCTCATCTAACAACATAACCTTCGGCTCTTGAGCGAAAACCCTTGCAATCATGACCTTCTGCTTCTCTCCACCGCTGAGTTCATTGAATTTACGATTTTCAAATCCCTTTAATCCAACATCTTCTAAAGCTTTTAAAGCTATCTCTATATCCTTCTTCTTAGCTCTCTTTATTCCACTCAAATAAGGTGTTCTCCCAAGTAAAACTACATCCAGAACCTTTAATCCAATTTCTGGGTTTTCTTGTGGTAGATAACCGAAAACCTTCGATGCCTCAGAAATCGAATTCAAAGCTTTACCATCGTATAGTACTACGCCTTTAATGGGTTTTAAAATTCCAAAAATCGTTCTGAGCATAGTCGATTTTCCGCTTCCGTTTGGGCCGAGAAGTGAAACTACTTCTCCACTCTCAACTTTAAACGTTACATCTCTTAGTATTTCCCTACTCTGAAGTTTTACAGTCAAGTTTTCAACTACGAGTTTCATAATCCTCTAAGCAATAGGTATACAAAGAATGGTGCTCCAAGCATAGCGGTAATAGCTCCAACTGGAAGTTCTCCAGCAGTAGTTGTCCTTGCAATTACGTCCACTAATGGCATAAAGGCTGAACCGAACAAGATCGTTGCTGGTATCAGCGTTTGATGAGATTCGCCAACTATTAACCGCATTGTGTGTGGAATTATAATTCCAACGAATCCAATTATTCCACTGACCGCTACTGCTGAAGCTGTTAAAAGTGAAACTACTGCTAGTAGTTCCTTTTGAAATCTTTCAACGTCTAAACCAACTGCTTTTGCATGCTCATCACCCATTAATATTGCGTTTAAATTCCAAGAGTTTAAAAATATAAACAAAATGCATAGAATTGAAACTGGCGCTAAAAAGAAGACATCATTCCACGTAGTATTTGAAAAACTGCCCATTATCCAAAAAACTACTAAATGCATGCTCTGACTTGCCAAGTATATGAGAATGGAAGCCAAACCATTCATAAAACAAGAAATAGCTATACCAGCTAAGAGTATTGCATAACTCTGCTCTCTAAATCTTGCAAGACTTCCGATTTTGTAAACGAGAAAAGCGGTTATTAAAGCCATAAGAAATGCTGAAATCATTATATTTTGAATAGTAGCAATTTCCAGTATTATCACAAGAGCTACGCCTACACATGCACCACTTGAAATTCCCAAGATGTACGGATCGGCTAAGGGATTTCTGAAAAAAGCTTGCATAGAACATCCAGCAGTAGCTAAGGAACTTCCGACAAGCATAGCCAACAACAACCTCGGAAGCCTACAGTTTAAAACTATTTGCTTGACGTTTTCATTCGAATCCCCAGTTAGAACTTTTACTACATCGTAAATTCCGATATTCGACGATCCAACACTTAATCCAACTAATGCTGAAATGACATTTAGGATTGCTAGTATCGCTATAAACCTCACGAGTTCAACTTGACATCAAGTCAAATAATTTTTACCTAATGAACTGATAACTTATAATTGATAGCCTATACCTAAGAATATGGAAGTAATCACGTACTCAAAAAACGTATTCATTCCACTTACGAGGAGTTGTAGAAATAGGTGTGCTTACTGTGGATTTAGAATAGATAAACCCCATTTAATGGATCCTAAAGAGGTTAAATCTGTACTTTTAAAAGCTAAAAATGCGAAAGAAGCTCTGTTTACCTTCGGAGAAAAACCAGATGAGGTCTATCCTGAAATAAAAACCATGCTGAAGAGTTATGGATTCTCAAGTTTTTTAGACTATGTAGCATCTATGAACAAACTTGCCATAGATATGGGATTTCTACCACATACAAATGCTGGGGTTTTAAGCTACAACGAGTTAAAGATGTTGAAGCCGTTAAATGCAAGTATGGGTCTAATGCTTGAGCAAGCTGTTGAGCTTGAATGCCATAAGTTTAGCCCGGGGAAAAAGCCAGAAATCAGAATAAAAACCATAAAAAATGCTGGAAAACTGGAAATTCCTTTTACAACAGGAATCTTAGTTGGAATTGGTGAGAGCAAATACGACAGAGCATACTCACTTGAGGTAATAGCAGAGATTCACGAGAACTACGGACACATTCAAGAAGTGATAATTCAAAACTTTAAGCCAAAGAAGAACACTCCAATGGAAAATCATCCTCCACCTACTTTTGAAGAAATGCTTGAAACCGTTAAAATTGCAAGAGAAATCTTACCAAAAGATGTGACAATCCAAATACCTCCGAATTTAGTCGATGACGTCTATCCCTTTATAAAAGCTGGGGCAAGAGATATAGGCGGTATATCCGAAGTTACACACGATTATATAAATCCCGAATCCCCATGGCCTTCCTTACAAAAGATAGAGAGATGTTTACGAGGTGAATTCGTTTTAAAGGAAAGGTTACCCATATATCCAAAATTCGTAAAGCTTAAGTGGTATAGTGAAACTATAGCTAAGCTAATCCAAAGATATGCGGATGATGATGGTTATGCTCGCTGAGGTTAAAGATTTATTAAGCAATCCGTATGAGACACTTAAAGTTGCAGACGAGCTTCGCAAAAAAGCTGTAGGAGATGTCGTAACCTTCGTTGTTAATAGAAATATAAACTTCACAGATATCTGTATAAACGATTGCAAGTTCTGCTCGTTCAGAAATCGTAGAAGGTATCTTCTCTCTCTCGAAGATATAAAGAGAAAAGTCGAAGAGGCTGTAGATTTTGGTTGCACTGAAGTCTGTATTCAAGGTGGATTATTACCAAATGCAGACGTCGACTTCTACGTTTCAATACTTGAAGCAGTTAGAGATGTTTCAAAGGATATTCATATCCATGCCTTTTCACCAATGGAAGTTTTACACGCTGCTAGAAACAGTAAAATGGATGTAGAAGACGTATTAAAGATATTCAAACGTGAAGGATTAGATTCTATGCCAGGAACCGCAGCGGAAATTTTAGACGATGAAGTTAGAGCACATATTTGTCCAAAGAAGCTAAAGACATCTGAATGGGTATATATTATTAAGAAAGCTCACGAACTAGGAATTCCCACAACTGCAACGATGATGTATGGGCATATGGAGACATGGGAACACAGAATAAAACACATACTACTTATAAAACAAATTCAGAGAGAAACTGGTGGATTTACAGAGTTCATACCTCTGCCATTTATGTGGAGGAACAATGAATTAGGTAAGAGGTATAAGGGTAGCTCGGGATTTGAAGATCTATTAGTTATAGCGATTTCGAGGATTTTGCTTTACCCTGAAATCAAGAATATCCAAGCTTCGTGGGTTAAACTTGGAGTTAAATTAGCTCAAGCTGCATTGCATGCAGGAGCAAACGATTTAGGTGGAACTTTAATGGAGGAGAACATATCTAAAGCAGCTGGGGCCACAAGTGGTGAAAGACTAACACCAGATGAGCTTAGAGAGATAATCAAAGTTGCTGGAAGGATTCCAAAGCAGAGAGATACCCTTTACAATATAATCGAATAGTATAGGAAGCTAAGATTTTAAAAACAATTGAAGAACAGTTATTATAGTCATGACTTGGGAAAGGTTTATCAATCAAGTAATTCTTGGAGATTGCCTCGAAATCATGAGACAGATACCAGATAACAGTATAGATATGACTTTTGCTGATCCACCTTATAATCTTGGAAAGGAGTACGAACGTTATGAGGACAGCAAAGATGTAAAGGAATATCTAAGCTGGTGCAAGAAATGGCTACATGAAATGGTTAGGATTACAAAACCCACTGGCTCAATATTCGTTATTAATATTCCTAAATGGTTAATCTATTTTGCCCAATACCTTAATGAGGTTGCATATTTTAAAGCTTGGATAGCATGGAACGCCATGGGTGCACCTAAGGGTAAGAAGTTGTTACCAAATCACTATGGAATCCTATGGTATGTAAAATCTAAGAGGTATAAGTTCTACGATATAAGATATCCACATCCGAGATGTAGGGTGTGTAATGAGTTGTTAGCAGATTACGGCGGAAAGAAAGATCAAGCTCATCCATTTGGGCCACTAGTTAGTGATATCTGGACAGATATCCATAGAATTAGACATAAGATCAGGAGAGACGAACATCCTTGCCAATTACCTATACCCTTAGTTGAGAGATTAATTCTTATGTGTACAGACGAAAACGACATAGTTCTCGATCCATTTGTTGGAACTGGAACTACATGCGTAGCTGCAAAGAGATTAGGTAGGAGATATATAGGAATTGATATCGATCCGAAGTATGTTGAGATTGCAAGAAAGAATGTTGAGAAAGCTAAACCAGTTAAGATTAATGGCGTTTACGTTTCTGAATATTTAGGTAAAATTATAACGATTAGAGATAAAGACTTCGAGAAGATTAAAGATTATCTAAAGAAGTATGAGCTTAAGATTAATAAAAGGAAAACAAAGCAGATGACTTTACCATTCTTAGAAAGTTAGATTAGAACAAATTCCTCCTCTTTAATTCTTCTATCAATTCTTTAAATTCGTTTAAAGAATCTTTATGAAACGTGAAGACGTAATCCCCAGCTTCACACATAACTTTCACAGCTTCTTCTCTTGTTAGCCATCCAGCACCATCGACAAAAATTATGAATATAGCATCTGGATAATATTTCTTGATATTCCTCCTAACAGTATCTCTTTCAGTTTTCGCTTTATCTCCCATTCCAGATGACGTTGTTTCAACATAAGAAATTTGAATGAATATCTTGGGGTTCTCCTTTGAGGGGATTACTATATCTATTTTTCTTCCAATCCCTTTTACTCTACCACTTTCATATGGAACATCTAATTCATTGAGAATATTCTTTATAATTTCCTCAGGGACGACTCCTTTGCTAGCCGAATACCTCCCAGATAAGCTGTATCTAATAAGAGTGTCTACGAGAGCCTCTCTCTGAAGAGTTAATTTATTTGGTGTTAAAATGTATCCCTTTTCAAATTCAGATAACTGATTGTTAACAAATTCGTTTTTCCCTAAAAAGATTTTTATGATGTCTTCTGCAAATGATCGATCACTTCTTATCTTAGATTTTATCTTGTTTTCTTTCCACTCACTAAAAATTTCTTTACCTTTTTTAACAGTCCATACATCCTCTTTAAGCCACTTAGAATCCGTTTTGTACTTTTCCTTTTTGTACATTATCCTCAAAAACGAAATGATTCTATAGAGTTTTTCATAAGACATACTAGATAGAGCTAAAAGGGCATTGAGACCGTGTTCATTTCTTTGTAGAAAGTCTGTTAAAGTTTTTATAAGTTCATTTTCATCATTTAAATCTATAGTCTCAACAATTTCGCTTAACTCTCTGATGGCTTCTTTTATTCTACTTAAAAGCTCGAAATATCTTCGCTCAACCTCATCTGACTTTGGAATGAAGAATGTGTTTCTTTCGATAACTTTTTTCAATTTATCTTCTAAATCCATGAGATTTATAAAATATTAAAGAGTTTAAAGCTTTTTTAATTCAATTTCAAACGATTATCGAACTAAGTTTTCGCTTGATTTCATTGGCGAAGTTGTGGGCTTCTCTTATTGGCTCTGGAAGTCTATGACCTCTTAAACAGCTTTTAATGATTTGAAGGGAAGTATTTAGAGATATATAGCTTCCCGGAGAAACGTATATTGGTTTAAACCTCTTAAACCTAATTTCGTATCCTATAGTTTCGTCTCCATCTTTTAAAACGAACAAGCCTTTTTCGAGCTTTACCTCACCAAAGAGTTTTTTCTTCGTAACTCCAATTGAAGGTTCATTAGTTTTTATGGCTATATACGTCGCTAATCCACATCGTCTTGGATGGGCTATTCCGCTACCGTCAACTACTATAACCGATTTATCTTTTAAAACTTTTTTAACAGCTTTTACCGCAGGATCACCTTCTCTAAACATCAGAAAAGTGGGGATATATGGGAATTCTACCCTTTCAACTGTATAGGCTTTTTCATCTATTTCAAGCGATGGATATTTCATTCTCACTACTGCAGAGATAACGTAATCCTTGAGAAATGCTTGATCAACTCCGATAACGTATTTTACCTCATCGATTGAATACTTATCTTTAAGTTCAACTCTCTTAGCTATTTCAAGCTGTAATCTTTTTAACTTTTCCAAGTTCACTTTTTACCACCCATGATTTCAAATATTTCAAGTGGAATTGGAAGTACTATTGTAGTATTCTTTTCTGCTGCTGCATCGTTAATAGTTTGTAGATATCTGAGCATCATAGCTCCTTTACTCTGAGCCATTATCTCTGCCGCTTCTCTTAACTTCTTAGCTGCTTGAAGTTCTCCATCTGCTCTTATAATTTTAGCTCTTCTTTCTCTTTCCGCTTCAGCTTGTAGAGCCATAACTCTTCTCATCTCTTCTGGAATTTCAACGTCCTTTATTTCAACAGCGGTAACCTTTATTCCCCATGGATTTGTAGCCTCATCTATTATCTTTTGAAGTTCTACATTCAATTTTTCCCTTTCAGTTAATATTTCATCTAGTTCAGCCTGCCCTATAACACTCCTCAGCGTAGTTTGAGCTATCTGGGCAGTAGCATACTTGTAATCTAAAACTTCAGTAACTGCTTTTTCTGGATCTACAACTCTATAGTAGACTACGGCGTTGACCCTTACAGTTACGTTATCCCTTGTAATAACCTCTTGGGGAGGTATATCGTAAGTTACAGTTCTCAAATCAACTACTATAAACTTTTCAAGTATTGGAATCCTGTAGAATATACCAGGCCCTCTTGCACCTACCAATCTTCCAAGCCTAAAGATTACAGCTCTTTCATATTCGTTTACAATTCTTATTCCAGATAGTAGGAATAGAACTACTATTATTGCGATTCCAATCAGGAGTGTGTTCATAAGCTCAATTAAACGTATCTCTTAAAAACCTTTGGAAAAACTTAAGGTGTAAGCTTTAAATATTGAATATTTATGCTTTCCGCACTAAGTTAACACGTCTACCTAAAGTAATGGTATCTAAATTATACACAATGCTGCATCGTCATTCTCTGTATTGATGAAAAAATATTTTTAAGTTTTTAATAGCATTTGATTCATGAGAGCTTCAACTGGAATTAAAGAGTTAGATGAAATATTAAATGGTGGTCTTCCGATTCCCTCAGCACTTCTACTGCTTGGGGATGTTGGAACTGGTAAGAGTGTAATATGTCAGCAGTTCGTTTACGCTCAAGCGAAAAAAGGATATAGATGTGTCTACTTCTGTATAGATCATTCCCCATATGACATAAGATCCAATATGGAGAGTTTGGGTTGGAAAACAGATGAATTAGAAAAAAATGATTTAATAAAATTTGTAGATTTGTTTATTGGTAGAGAGGAGCCCTCAGACGAAAAGTATCAAGGAAATGCGAAGGACTTTGATGACTTGGTTTCAACAATGAGAAAGTTTTTCATGCAGAATGAGAGGTTTGTTGTGGACTCTATATCATCTATAGCTTTTGTCCACGGAGAGAAGAGAACTTACGAACTAATACAAAAAATACATTGGTGGATACTGAAGACTAAGGGTGTTGGAATAGTTAATGCTGTAAAGAACATGCATAGCAAGAATTTTGAAATAGCAATACAACAGGCTTTAGGAAATGTCATAGTACTTGAAAGAGAGGAAGACGGAGTTTACTTATGGGTTGCAAAGACATCCAAGACATCTCATAAATTTGGAAAATTCGGATTAGAGATAGATGAAAATGGTATAAGAATAATTTAGCGAAAGTTTTTTGATCGCTAAGATCAATGCCCCAATTCAGATGAAGGTTTACAAAGGTAGTGTTAAGGATTTAATAGTGTTAAAAGAACCAAGCAAAACTACTGGAATCGGAAGATTCGTGTTTTCAGATCGATACTCTGTGTTCGACTACGGAGTTATGCCAGATCTAATTGAAGATAAGGGAAAGAGTTTATGTATGATATCCGCTTACTTCTTCGAAAAACTTGAAGAAAACGACATAAACACACACTACATAGGTCTAGTTGAAAACGATTCTGTTAAAAGATTTGATGAAATAGAAGAGGCAACAAATACAATGCAAATTAAACTTGTGAGAGTATTTAAACCTAAGAAAACTAATGGCTATGACTACTCAATTTTTTCAAAACTGGAAGGAAACTACTTAATTCCTCTCGAAGTCATATACAGGAATTATATCTCTGAGAGTTCTTCACTGCTCAAGAGAATTCAAAGGGGAGAAGTAAAACCAGAAGATTTTGGATTAAAAGAAGTAAAACCCAATCAAAGACTGGAAAAACCAATCCTAGATTTCAGTACAAAGTTGGAGGATTTCGATAGGTATATAAGTTATGATGAAGCAAAAAGGATTTCTGGATTAAGAGATGATGAGTTCGAAGAGATGAAAACAACAGCTTTGAAGATCAACGATGTAATTTCAAGAGAGGTCGAAAAAATAGGATTGATCAATGAGGATGGCAAGATCGAATTTGCACTTGACGATAAGAGAAATCTAATGGTTGTAGATGCTGTTGGTACTCCAGACGAGTGTAGGTTTAAGTTTAATAAATTTGAAGTGAGTAAAGAAGTTCTAAGGAAGTTCTATAGAAGTACTGAATGGTTTAAGAGAGTTCAAGAACTTAAAGGCTTAAGTGATTGGAGAAAATTAGTTGGAGAACCACCCAAGCTTCCAGAAGATTTAAGAATCAACATTTCAAATCTATACAAAGCTCTGTGCAATGAGATAACTGGGAGAAGGTTTTTTGACGTTCCAAAACTTAAGGAAGTTTTGAGGTGTCTGAATGAAAGCTGCTTTAGCTCTTGAAGATGGAACTTATGTTGAAGGTAGGGCATTTGGTGCGGAGAGAGATGCCGAAGGAGAAATAGTATTCTGCACTGCTATGACTGGTTATGTCGAAGCTTTAACGGATCCAAGTTATAAAGGTCAGATCTTAATGATGACTTATCCTCTAATTGGAAACTACGGTGTTTGTAGAGAGGATTTTGAAAGTGATAGAGTTCAAGTCGAAGCCTTCGTTGTGAGGGAGCTTTGCAAGAAACCGAGTAATTACCGTAGTGAAATGAGTGTAGATGAGCTTTTAAAGATGTACGATGTCCCGGGAATTGAAGGTGTAGACACGAGAATGCTTACTAAGAGAATCAGAGTTTATGGAACCATGAAAGCTGCTTTAGCTGTAGGTGATGTAGATAAGGAGGAACTCATAAGAAAAGCCAAAGAACAACCATCGATAAGTGAGAAAGATTTAGTTGATAAGGTATGCGTTAAAAAACCTAAGAGATTCGATGTAAATGGAAAATACGAAGTAGTTCTAATCGATTGCGGTGTTAAAATGAGTATCGTAAGACAGTTGTTAAAGAGGAAGGTTAACGTTACACTTGTTCCGTTTAACTACTCAGCTAAACAAATCCTCGATTTTGATCCAGATGGAGTTTTTATTTCGAATGGGCCGGGAGATCCCGAAAGGGTTAAACCTACTATTGAAACTATAAGAAAGCTTGTTGGTAAACTACCACTCGCTGGAATTTGTTTAGGACATCAGCTTACAGCTTTAGCATTAGGAGCTAAAACTTTTAAGCTTAAATTTGGACATCATGGAGCAAATCAGCCAGTTAAAGACTTTGAAACGGGGAGGGTTTTTATTTCAAGTCAAAATCACAACTTCGCAGTCGATGAGAAAACTCTTCCCAAGGGTTTAGAGGTTACACAGATAAACTTAAACGATTATACAGTTGAAGGATTAAGACATAAGGAACTGCCACTTATAACTGTTCAATACCATCCAGAAGCATCTCCCGGCCCACATGATACGTATTTCTTCTTTGATAGATATGTTGAGATGCTGAAGCAGTGGTAGATATGCCAAAGAGGGAAGATCTAAGAAAAATAATGGTTATAGGTTCTGGACCGATAATAATCGGACAGGCAGCTGAATTCGATTACTCTGGAAGTCAGGCTTGTAAAGCTTTGAAAGAGGAAGGCTACGAAGTAGTTTTAGTGAACTCAAATCCAGCTACGATTATGACTGATCCAGAGATGGCAGATAGAATTTACATTGAGCCTTTGACAGCGGATATAGTTGCAAAGATAATTGAAAGGGAAACACCAGATGCTTTGCTTCCAACCCTAGGTGGACAAGTCGCTTTGAACATAGCAGTTCAGCTTCACGAAATGGGTGTTTTGGATAAATACGGAGTTGAGCTGATTGGAGCAAAGGTCGATGCGATAAGAAAGGCAGAAGATAGAGAACTTTTCAAGAAATCAATGCAAAAGATTGGATTAGATGTACCGAGAAGTGATGTCGCTCACGATGTCGAAGAGGCTTTGGCAATTGCAGATGAAATAGGGTATCCAGTAGTAGTTCGTCCAGCATATACCTTAGGTGGAACTGGCGGTGGAATTGCTTATAACAGAGAAGAACTTAAGAGAATTGCTGAAAAAGGATTAAAGCTTTCGATGATTCATCAAGTTTTAATTGAGGAAGGAGTAATAGGATGGAAGGAGTTCGAGCTTGAAGTTATGAGAGATCTTGCAGATAACGTGGTGATAATCTGCTCAATAGAGAACTTTGATCCAATGGGAATACATACTGGTGACAGTATAACGGTTGCTCCAGCTCAAACCCTAAGTGATTATGAATATCAGCAGTTAAGAGATGCTGCAATAAAGATAATTAGGGAGATAGGTGTAGAAACTGGAGGAAGCAACATCCAGTTTGCAGTTCATCCAACAACTGGCAGAATAGTTGCAATAGAGATGAATCCAAGAGTTAGCAGATCTTCAGCTTTAGCTTCGAAAGCCACTGGATTCCCAATTGCAAAAATCGCTGCAAAGCTTGCAGTAGGATACACCTTAGATGAGATTCCGAACGACATAACTAAAGAGACTCCAGCAAGTTTTGAGCCTACGATAGACTACGTAGTTGTAAAAATTCCACGATTTGCCTTTGATAAGTTTCCAACAGCTGATCAAACTCTAGGAAGTCAGATGAAGAGTGTTGGGGAAGTGATGGCTATAGGAAGGACTTTTGAAGAAGCACTACAAAAAGCTTTGAGATCACTTGAGATAGGAAGGTATGGATTGGGTTGTGATGGTAAGGACAAGAAAGTTAGTAGAGAAGAGATAATTCAAAAGCTTAGAAATCCAAGTGCTGATAGAGTATTTTACATAAGATATGCCTTGCAAAATGGTTTCAGTGTTGAGGAGATTTACGAATTAACGAAAATAGATCCGTGGTTCATAGAGAAGATAAAAAACATCGTGGATTTTGAAGAAAAACTCAAAAAATTAGCAAAGGTTTACAAGATTGAAGAAGTCCCGAAGGAGATTTTAAGAGAGGCGAAGAGATTGGGATTTTCCGATAGACAATTGGCATACATATTTAAGTGTAGTGAAAGAGAGGTGAGAAATGCAAGAAAGAAGAAAGGGATTGTTGCAGTTTACAAAATGGTCGATACATGTGCTGCTGAATTCGAAGCAAAGACTCCATATTACTACTCAACGTATGAAGACGAGAACGATGCAAAACCAACACCTAAGAAAAAAGTTATGATTTTAGGTGCTGGCCCTAACAGGATTGGGCAGGGAATTGAGTTTGATTACTGCTGTTGTCATACGGTTTTCAGTCTTAAAGAGGAGGGTTACGAAACGATAATGGTTAACTGCAACCCTGAAACTGTTTCTACTGATTACGATACTTCTGATAGGCTGTACTTCGAACCGATAACGCATGAAGATGTCATGAACATCTACGAGAATGAGAAACCAATTGGAGTTATAGTTCAAGTTGGAGGTCAGACACCCTTAAACATAGCGAGGGATTTAGAACTTAGTGGTGCAAAAATACTTGGAACTTCTGTTGATTCGATAGATTTGGCTGAGGACAGAGAGAGATTTGCTGAACTCATGAGAAAACTAGAAATTCCACATCCAGAATATGGAATTGCCTACAGTGTTGAGGAAGCGAAAGAAGTTGCAAAGAGAATTGGCTATCCCGTTTTAGTTAGACCTAGCTACGTTCTAGGTGGAAGAGCTATGGAGATAGTATACGATGAAGAAACGCTTGTCAGATATATCAAGGAAGCTATAGAGGTTAGTCCAGAAAAGCCCATTCTAATCGATAAGTTCTTAGAGGATGCAATTGAAGCAGAAGTAGACGCTGTATGTGATGGAGAAGAAGTACTCATTGGCGGAATTATGGAGCATATAGAAGAAGCTGGAGTCCACAGTGGAGATTCAGCTTGCGTACTTCCGCCCGTTTCATTATCTGAGGATGTAATAAACACGATAATCGATTATACGAAGAGAATTGCCTTGGCATTAAAAGTAGTTGGACTTATAAATATACAGTTCGCTGTAAAGGATGGTAAGGTTTACGTTTTGGAAGCTAATCCTCGTGCTTCAAGAACAGTCCCATTCGTTAGCAAAGCAACTGGAATTCCGTTAGCAAAAATCGCTGCAAAAGTCATGATGGGTAAAAAGCTTAGGGAATTGGGGGTTAAAGAGAGATTAAAGCTAAAGCACGTTGCAGTTAAGGAGGCAGTATTTCCGTTTATAAAGCTTCCGGGCGTAGATCCAGTTCTCGGCCCAGAGATGAAGTCGACTGGTGAAGTAATGGGAATAGACTACGACTTTGGTATAGCTTACTACAAAGCTCAACTTGCAGCGGACATGAAGTTGCCAACAGAGGGGACAGTTTTTATAAGTGTCAGAGATGAAGATAAGCCAAAAATAGTTCCCATTGCCAAGAGATTGTTAGAACTTGGTTTTAAGGTAGTTGCCACAGAGGGTACTGCTAAATATTTAAGAGAACGCGGTTTAGAAGTTGAAACGATTTTAAAGGTTAGT
>Ga0190369_1000042_pt1 | contig 16339 bp, 17 predicted proteins | sample 4872181213_MG_FD_165051 | JGI IMG/M metagenome (GOLD analysis project Ga0190369, IMG submission 165051) | Hydrothermal vent microbial mat bacterial communities from Southern Trench, Guaymas Basin, Mexico - 4872-18-12-13_MG | ecosystem: Environmental > Aquatic > Marine > Hydrothermal vents >... | reverse complement strand
CCCCCGGCATCTATCCCCGCTCTCAATATCTCCTTTCCCCTTTCTTCGTTGTCGGTAATTGCTATCACGGCCCCTCCCATTCCGGCCCCCGAAATCTTCGCACCATACGCTCCGGCGTCGAGCATGGCATCTCTGATTTTCTCGATTTCCGGGAGGCTCACTTCATACAGGTCACGAAGAAGTGTATGCTGGTAGTCCATTACGATTCCGAGTAGCGCGAGGTCCTCCCTCCCCAGCGAAAGCTTTCTATCCAAATACTCCTCTGTGAAGCCCGTGGACCTCATAACTTCCTTCCTCGATACTCTCTCATTTCTGAGGATCTTTAACGCGAGTTCCGTGGACCTCTGCATGCGTATCGTGAAGAGGATCCGCTTTGCCGGTACATCATCGATGGAGGGGATGTACGGGAGGAGATCCTCTTCCCGTATTTCCTCCCATTTGACCTCGAAATGCCGCGGTCTTATCAAGTCTCTGAGGCGGGGCGGTAGTTTCTGTTCGAGTAGTTGCCTCAATCCCTCATCGATCTCGCGTTGCCTTTTCGGGTGTATTTCTGCGGTGCTATGCTTTATCCCCGAATTGACAACTACGAAGACGAAATCCTCCTTCCTAAGTCTCTCGACACGGAAGGGTGGGCGGGTTTCTAACTTTATTATCCCACCGAACGCCGATCCGTACTGATCTAGCCTTCCGCATGGAATTCCCAACTCCTCGCGCTCCGCAATGTAGGAAAGTTCGGCAACTTTCCTAACATTAAGCCCTAAATTGAAGGCCGTGCCGAAGAATTTCGTAACTGCGACTTCGAGTGCGCCACTACTTCCCAGCCCTGCGCCCATCGGTATTTCACTGTCTATTTCCAGCTCAACCCCCTTCATCTTGCCCTCGTATCCGTATTTTCTGAGGACATTTACAACCGCTCTGATGTAGTTCCCGAACCACCCTCGTTCCTCATATGATATTTCGCCCAAGCGAAATTCGTCCTCATAGGGCTCACCTTCCCTGAGCAAGTTCAGGGAGCGGACCCTTATGAGGTCGCCGCCACTAACTCGCCCCCGAACCCTCAACCTTATATTAAGCGCGGCCGGCACGACGGGGAGGCCCTTATAGTCCTGATGTGTGTTGAGAAAGTCCGCACGCGCCGGCGCCGATACCACTATCATCGCTCTCACCAAGAGCTTTGAATCTAGACATGGGCCGAATAGTTATATTTGCTAGGCGGCACTTGTGTTAAGATACTTTCCGAGTGGAGTTGTGATAAAAGTGCCCTTCACGCCCTTCCATCTCGGACCTGCCCTTCTCATCGGCATGATATTCTTCCCGTATGTTGATCTGGTGGCGATTTTCATCTCAAGTGTGATCGTCGACGTGGAGCCCGCGTACTTTTTATACTCTACGGGCAGGCCAGTGCACGGATTTTTACACTCCTACATGGGAGGTACTCTAGTTGCCTTCCTCCTCTCATGTGCACTCTACCCATTCAGGAGAACATATTGCGAAATTCTGAGGATATTCGGAATGAAACAGGAGACCTCATTTAGGAAGATACTGTTATCATCCCTGGTGGGCGTGTACTCGCATATATTTCTAGATTCCTTCATGTATCCCGAGATGGAACCGTTTTATCCCATGCATGGAAACCCTCTACTCGGGGTCATCAAATGGACACTAATTTATGACTTTTGTATGTGGGCATTCTTCGTAGGGACAATCGTTTACGCCGTCAGAGTGCTTTTACGCAGAAGTTCATGAGCCGTGCTTTATCATTTCCGAAATCCAATCTCCGATCAGGTGGGCGGCGACCACGACGGCGATAGCGATGCTTACATGTTCAAGTATGACCTTCCATGCGGGTTCTCCCCGCATTTTGGAAATCCAAAAACTCAGTATGCATAGGAGAACCATTCCGTAGATTATGGAGGCTACGATTGCAAGCGGGAATGGTAGGAGCAGTAGGGGGACTATGAACGTTATCGAGAAGAAGAACTTTGAGATGAAGGTGAAGACTGTTGCTTCCCGGACCTCCTTCGGCGTATGCTCTCCTTCGAACTCCTCGGAGAGGTGAATACCCAGTGCGTCGGAAAATGCGTCTGCGATCGCTATTGTCAGTATTCCTCCTATAATGACCAGCTTCGAGTGCGTGCCGGAATGTAGCCCTATCATGAGTCCTAGGGTTGTAATTATGCCAGATGTCCAGCCGAACCCTATTCCCGAGCGTAGCGATCTTTTCAAAGCACGCCCTCCATGACGGTTGTCGTGATTATCGCTGACGCCGGTAAAAAAACTTTTGGGGAACCTACACCCACGCCCTCATAGTGACATATGGCATCGCTTCTCGGCGGAAACCTTGAGTCCCAGATCGATTTCGGTTTTACAAAATTCCCCTCCCGATCCGGAGGCAATATTTAAATTGTCCGGCATCATAAATCTCGCACGAACCGGTGATGCGCATGAAAATGAAGCCTGCTTTTCTGGGAGCAGGGAGTATAATGAGCGGATCCGGGTACTTCGTTTTCCTAAGAATACCGCGAAACTGGAACCTTGTTCCCAGCCCTATCCCGCCGGAGGAATGCACAATAAGGATAGTGGATGGCGTTCCGTGGATAGACGGGGGAGAAATAATAGCAGTTCTCGTTGCACCGTCGGAGGAGGGCACGGGTGTCGGGATGGAGTTTATGGTGAAGGTGCACGGTAGGAGGAAAACAAAGGATGTGGGTGCGTGGCTAGAGAAAAAAGTGAGCAGTATAAGGGCGGACAGGAGGAAGAATCTTGAGAAGTATGGCGAGTTAACAGTGAGCGGGCATAGGGGCGCATATATCTTTTGGACCGAGGAGAGGCGGGCGTTCAGATTCTGGGGAAAATACTTCATGGAGGGATATTTAAACTGCCTGTTCTACTGCGATAAGACCGGAAGAGAGATAGAAGTGATGATGCGCACGAAGAGAACCGAATTCATGCGCGAAAATCTCGGTACACTTTTGGAAATACTCTCGTCGATGGAGTGCCACTCCTACAACGCGCTGGACGACATGTACGAGTACTATGAGGAGGAAGAGGAGGAGGAACTCGGGGAGGAGTACGAGGAGGATTAGCGCTTTTTCTTCTCGGCACGTCCGAAGAGATCATTTAATCCCTCGGCGACAGACTTCAGAAACTCGAATATGTGTGCATACTTGCCATTATTATTGTAAACCAGAATAAGATGCGGGCTCCTAGAGGATATGGAGAAGTACTCTATGTACGGATACACGGATCTGAAGTGCTCCGCCTTCATGAAAACCTCCAATATTCTCCTCGCGGTCCCCGTGTCCGTTGCCTTTACAAGATATTTGCTGGAAAGTGAGCCTTCCTTGAGCACACGTAGCCTCTTTTCATGAGGGACCCCTAAGGCCATATAGAATGAGGGAGACCCTCTTAAGGCCCCCTCCATCACGATATTAGGTCTACTTCTCAGATCCATCTTTATTATCGTTTTGTCTTTGTCCCTTCTCAGCCTCGATATCAGATAGTGGAGGACATTCTCCCTATCTAGAAGGAGTACCGTCATTTCCAGCTTTCTGAAGGGCATTTTCTTAACGACCTTGTAAGGGAGGGCTATGGTGAAGCCACTTGACCCCATACCCTTAAAGGAAAACTTCTGTACGAATGGCATCAACGCATCCCTGAGGAGTCTATAATACACCCTCTGCTTTCTGTAATTTAAACTACGCCCTAAGAAGAACGATGAGAGGAAGAATCCCATTAGTATAAGCACCACCGTCAGTCCTAGGTCCTGTTCTATCGTTTTACAACACCCTCTTCAACTCTTTTCTGCCGAAGCAGAAAGCCGCCCATTCTATGATTCTACAGATATTCTGCTTACTTATTATGGTTACGCTGACAGTTTTTCACCGTACAATATTCCCGATTATTTCCCGATAATATTTTGATATTTGAACCTTGATGAGTGAATTACTAAGCAAACGCGTATACTTTTGCCGATATTCGAACAATATAGGTAACAAAATCTCCACGTAAAGTACTTAAAACGTTTGCAACCAATACATTAATACAAAATACAATCCTCGATTTTGATATATAATTTGGAGAGATATCGAAACGGAGGGCGTTTGCCGTGTTTCCAATGTATTTCGTTCTCCTAGGAATAATCGTATATTTGGCGGCGTATTACATCTACGCGCGGTGGTTCGATAGAAACATCGTCAGGCCTGACCCCAAGAAGCCCACTCCGGCCCACATGTACATGGACGGGATAGAATTCTTCCCAACGAATAGGTACGTGCTGTATGGCTTCCAATTCAAGGGAATCGCCGGTCTGGGCCCGATACTGGGGCCCTTCGTCGCATTAGCCTACGGCTGGCTTCCCGCACTCTTATGGATCCTGCTCGGTAACTTCTTCATAGGGTGGATCCACGACTACAGCACCATCGTTCTCACCGTTAGAAACGATGGTAAGACCTTGGGCCCATTAACATACGAGTATATAGGCAGTAGGGCGAGAAACGCCCTCATAGGATTCCTGCTATTCTACCTGATTCTGATAACAGCGGTATTCGTATTCCTATGTGCAGTATTCTTCCAGTCATACCCGGTATCGGTATTACCAGTTCTATTCACGGTGATTGCCGGAATAATCAGCGGTCTACTCGTCTATAAGTTCAGAGTACATATAGCGGTCGCAACAGTAATCGGTATCATAATAACTGCCATCGGCATCGTCACTGGAATATTTGTGCCAGTGAGTGTTGATGCAATATTTGGGAAAGATGGAGCATTTATATTCTGGATGTTCGTGGTTTGTCTGTACTGCTTCATTGGCGCGGTAACACCGCTCCTGTGGTACACACAACCGGTTGTCTATCTGGCATCCTTCCCGTGCATCTTTGGTATAGTGCTACTAATACTCGGCGCACTAGTGTCCCCCCTCACAGGAGTGGAGCTTGGACAGCCCGCTGCAAAGGTAGAATACTGGTTCTCACCACATGACCTGCCCCTTGAGGCATGGGTAGGACCAATATGGCCAATTCTAACAGTGTCGATCGCATGTGGTGCGATCTCGGGATGGCACAGCCTCGTGGGAACGTCGGGATCCGGTAGACAGATAGACGTCGAGACGGACATGTTACCAGTTGGGGCAGGTGCAATGCTTACCGAGGGACTATTGGCACTTTCATCTCTCGCTGCATACATGGTCCTACTACCTGAGGAGGTCGTAGCCGTTAAGTGGGTTTCACTGGTTGCGGGAGCGAAGAAACTGGTTGCACCCATACTTGGAGGGATGGAGGTCGCCGGAGCGTTTATAGAGGCGTTCTTCGCGATGTGGCTTGAGTTATACGCCATTACAATTCAGATGTTGGTGACGAGATTCTTCAGGTTGGCGATGGCAGAAGCAACCGCACCCGTTCCGGCGCTGAAGGTCACCATCGGCAACAAGTACGTAGCATCCGCACTGGGACTCCTCATAGGCGCGATCTTTGCATGGACGGGTGCATGGGTTGACTTATGGATGTTATTTGGAGGATCAAACCAGTTGCTCGCCGGACTAGCGTTGTTGCTGGCAACACTGTACTATATAAGGGAGAGAGGAGTCGGAATATACACACTGGGGCCAGGAATCTTCATGGTCGTAACGTGTGAGGCTGCACTGATTTGGGAAGCATTTAAACTGTTCTACGCCGTTGTAATAGAAAAGCCGATTGCAAAGGGGTTACTCGCGACGCCCGAGTGGAAAGGAGTTGCAATGGGGCTGAACGCAATCTTCGGAATCGTGGGAATAATTCTATTCATTCTTGGCTTAATAGTGATAGTGGACTGGATCAGAAGTTACAGAAAGGCAAAAACCGCCGCAACTAAGGCAGAGTAATTTTCTCCTTCTTTCCAAACATTTATTTATTTCATCTCAATCTTTATTTTTAGACGTCAAAGAGATGAAAGATAATGAGATTCTGGAGGAGGTTCAAAGAGGCGTTAAAGAACATCATCTATGGTATGACGGTTGCCGATATGGTACAGACTATGAGGAAGAAGAAGTGGGAAATTGAGAGCGCACTTCTCTCGATAACGATAGGTGACATGATGGGACTTCCGGTAAATGCACCGATTTATAAGTATGTTTTCTTGGTATATTATCTGCCGAGGATAAACGCCTGGATGCGATACATTGCGCGTGAGCGCGATTTTCTTGAAAAAGAATGAATTTTTAAAAGCACTGCCGGGGCTCCCACGTAATTGTTAGGAATAAAGCAGTTATGATGTGCATGAGTTCGAGATGAGAAAATTCACAGATGAGAAGCGTTCCCAAAAAGATAAGAGAGAGGACGAACAGTCGCATTCACGAACTGCTGGTCGAAAGTTGCGGTCATCCTTTTATTTTCTGGTGAGGTGTCGGTCATAGCAATAGGATCGGGAGTATTAACCGCAACCTTTAATTACCACATTTTCTCCACACATCTCCGTAATAACATTACTTTATGGAGGTAATGGTTTTGGTTAAGTCAAAGATCACTAAGATCTTCAAGGAGGCGAAGGAGGCAGTCAAAGGGATTCTTTACGGCATGGCATCTCACCAGATGGTAAGGTACATGTTAAAAACGCGCATGTATCTTGAGCACCTCTTCATGTTAATAACGCTCGGCGATATGCTCGGAATTCCAATCCTGCCACCATACTACTCATTAAGGTTGCTACCCTATGCAATTCCGAACATTGCAACCTGGAAGAGAACATTGTTCAAGGAGAGGGACTTCACCGACCAGTTCTACTAATTTGGAGGCGATTTTTATGCCCATTTCTCTAAAGGAATTTTTTGAGGAGAACCCCGACATAGAAATCGTGATATACGCGGGAAAAGGGGGACTGGGCAAGACCACCTTCAGCGCCGCGACCGCTTATTGGATGGCAAAGAATGGCAAGAAAGTTTTATGCTTCAGCACCGACCCCCAGGCGTCCCTGAGCGACATTTTCGAAAGAGACCTATTCGGTAAGGGAGAGCAGGAAATCATCGAAAACCTGTTTGTTGTCGAGATAGACGCGGATAAGGAGATTCGCGAATACCAGGAGGAGATTCGAAGAAAGATAAAGGAAATGTATCGAATGGAGGAGATACCTCCGGAGATAGACGAGTACATAAAATCGGCCGCGGCGGAACCCGCAATGCATGAGTGCGCAACGTATGACGCAATGGCGGAACTTGTTGCGAGTGGGAGATATGATCTGTACGTGTTTGACATGCCCCCCTTCGGCCATGGTGTCCGTATGATAAGCATGGCCCAGATTCTCGATGCTTGGATAGACAAGATAGATGAGACGAGAAGAAAAGCTGCGGAGTACACGCAAATGGTTCAGGCGCTGAAGGGATCCACAATTGCAGAGAGTGAGGACGCAATACTCAACGAATTGTCCGAGATCAGGAGGAAATTGGACACCTTTAGGGATATACTCATAGATCCACATAGGACGGCGTTCTTCATGGTGCTGATACCCGAAAAGATGGCAATACTCGATACCAAGCGTGCGTTGGAGATGTTCAATAAATTAGGCATAAAATTGAGCGGAATCCTCGTAAATCAGGTCTACCCGCCGGAACTTCTAGACCGTCCTGATGTTGGAGAATTCCTCAGGAATAGGATACAGATGCAGCAACAGTACATGAAGATAATATGGGACGAGTTTGGCGATTACATAAGGGCGGTGTGCCCGATGTTTGACCGCGAGCCCAAGGGTCTCGATATGATTGCGAAGGTTGCGGAGCATATCTTTGAGAAGCCATGGATGGGTCGGGAGAGGTTTGAGGAGCTGGTGAGGTGATGGTCATGAGTGGTGAGAGGCCCAAAACGTTTTTGGAGTTCATAGAGGAGAAGCCCAACCTCAAGTACTTCTTCACGGGCGGTAAGGGTGGCGTTGGGAAGACTATCGCCGCTGCCGGGATAGCGTATTACTTTGCGTCACAGGGCAAGAAAACATTGCTGGCGTCGCTGAACCCCGTGCACTCTCTGTCGAGCATATTCGAACAGGAACTATGGGGAGGAGAAATAAAGAAGGTTGAGGGCGCGGAGCACCTCTACGCCGTTGAGGTCGAGATAGACGACATAGTTGCAAGGTACAAACAACAACTTTCCGAGAGACTGAGGTGGTTCTTAAAGTGGGCGGACATACCGGTCAAGGCGGACGACTTCATAGAGATTGCGGCGACGAACCCGGCGTTTGAGGAGAGTGCTATGTTCGACAAGATGATAGACATAATTTTGGAGCAGAGGGCGAACTTCGACGTCATAGTCTTTGATTGCGCCGCCGTGGCGAACGCAGTGCGGCTACTGGGACTAAACAAGATCTACAACCTCTGGCTTGAGAGGATGATTAAGAGTAGGCAAGAGGCGTTATCGCTCAGGGCGAAGTTATCATTCCGCAAGGACAAGGTCATGGAGGAGATAAAGAAGGATCCGCTAATGGCCGATTTACTGAATCTGAGGAGACGGATGGACGAGGCGAGAAACTTCCTTAACAATCCGGAGACCACTGCGTTCTTCTTCGTGACGATTCCTCTGGCGCTGCCTATCTCGGTGGTAAAGAGGTTCATAGAGATGGTGAAGGCGTTCGAGATCCCGATAGGCGGTGTATTCGTGAACATGGTGATTCCAGAGGAGGCCATGAAAGTTGAGAAGTCCGAGTACATGATAAACAAGTACAAGGAACAACAACACTACATGGAGATAATCAAGCGCGAGATGTGGCCCCTCGTGAGAGCGGTAATACCACTGTTCCCGACCGAGATCGTGGGAATAGACATGGTTGCGAAAGTTGCGGATGCCATCGTTAGTTGGAAGCCTTCATAGACCCGCGCTTCACTCTCGTCAACCCCAATTATTTGTTATCACGAATGTTGCCTGGTTTTCTCATCTCCGTTCGTAAGACTCTCATTTACATTCTCAAGACGCACTTGTGAATAAGTTTTTAAACACACATGGGAAAGAGTTATATGCACACGGTGCGGCCGTCGTCTAGCCTGGACTAGGACACCGGCCTGCCGAGCCGGTAACCCGGGTTCAAATCCCGGCGGCCGCACCACCTTATTGTTTCTTGTTTTATAATTTTACGAAAACTCTAAGGGAATTTTACTCGTACTTATTATTGAGGGAGAGCGCATGTATGGGTATAATGGGAAAATTCTGAGGGTCGACCTCACAGCTGGTGATGTATCGATTGAGACGCTGGACGAGGCGTTTTATAGGAGATACTTAGGAGGGCGTGCGCTTGCGGCGTACTTTTTATTAAGGGAAGTTCCTCCGCGGATAGATCCATTTGACCCGAGAAACAAACTTATTTTCGCAGTAAGTGTCGTGACAGGGGCGCCAGTTCCCGGTGCCAATAGGTTTTTAGTTGCCGCGAAGTCGCCTCTCACGAACACCTACGGAGAGGCAGAGGCGGGAGGGTTCTGGGGGCCGGAGTTGAAATTTGCGGGGTTCGATGCGATAATTGTCGAGGGGAGAGCGGAAAAGCCCGTATACCTGTGGATTCATGACGGGGAGGCGGAAATAAGGGATGCGGGGAGGTTATGGGGGAAGACCACGAAGGAGACGCAGGAGGAGATAAGGAAGGAGTTGGGAGACAGCAGGATCAGGGTGGCGGCCATAGGTCCCGCCGGTGAGAATCTTGTGCGATACGCTTGCATTATCAGCGAGGGGAAGTATGCGAACGGGAGGGGAGGAATGGGTGCGGTCATGGGATCAAAGAACCTCAAGGCGGTGGCAGTACGGGGTTTCATGGAGCCGAAGTTTTACGACGAGAGTAAGTTGAGGGACCTTGCGAGGAAGTTCAACGAGAGGATGAGAGAGAACCCCGGTAGCGTTTCGAGGTCTACCTACGGGACCGCGGAGCTTGTCCTTCCACTCAACGAGTTAGGGATGCTCCCCACACGGAACTTCAGGGAGGGGGTTTTCGAGGGTGCAGAGAAGATTTCCGGGGAGAGGATGAAGGAGACAATACTTGTCGGGAGGAAGGGGTGTTATGCGTGCCCCATTGGTTGCAAGAGGGTTGTGGTCGCCAAGGAGCCGTATGCCACAGATCCCGACTATGGGGGTCCGGAGTATGAGACCATAGCATCCTTAGGATCCCTGTGCGGGATCGACGACCTCAGCGCAATTGCGTATGCAAATCAGTTGTGTAACGCGTACGGTCTCGATACTATAAGCACCGGAGTCACAATTGCGTTTGCGATGGAGTGTTATGAGCGGGGGATACTCACAAAGGATGATACTGGAGGGATCGAACTCAAATTTGGAAATAAGGATGCGATGCTGAGGCTTGTGGAGATGATAGCGAAGAGGGAGGGGATAGGGGATCTCCTTGCGGAGGGCGTGATGAGGGCCGCTGAGAAGATAGGAAAGGGTGCTGAGAAGATAGCGATGCACGTCAAGGGTAAGGAGGTTCCGATGCACGAGCCGAGGGGGAAAGTTGGTGTAGGTCTCATGTATGCGGTTTCGCCAGTCGGTGCTGATCATCTTCAGGCCGCGCATGATACAGGGTTGGAGAAGTTACCGGACGTGTATAAGCCGCTCGGAATACTGGAGCCGATGGACAGGTTTAGTTTAGGGCCTGAGAAAGTGAGGGCGATAGTATATCTGCAGATGTGGTGGAGCCTCTTGAATTGCCTCTGCATGTGCCTGTTCACGGTGGCACCTCATCCGTCCGGGGTTTTCACGGTCGATGATGTGAGGGAGATCGTCAATGCGGTCACGGGGTGGAACATGAGCCTCTGGGAATTGATGAAGGTGGGCGAGAGAGGCATTACGATGTTGAGGTGCTTTAACATCAGGGAGGGCATCGGGAGGAAGGATGACACGCTCCCCGAGAGGCTATTCGAGCCTCTACCCTCCGGTCCCCTTGAGGGCAGGAGGATTTCCAAGGAGGAGTTGGATAGAGCGATTTCCCTGTACTATGAAATGCTGGGGTGGGATCCGGAGAACGGAGTGCCGAGAGCCGCGAAGTTATACGAGTTGGATTTGGGATGGCTGGTGAAGTTATTAAGCGAAAATGAAGCCTAATTTTTACACGCACGCATATAACTTTCAAATACGAATGGTAACCAGAGTTCCCTGCGTAAATCGCGATAGCGCATTAAGCGAATATTTATGAGGCGGTGAGAATATGATCGCTGGCAGGATATATAGGAAGCGCAGGCGCCGGATAGGGCATATATGGAGGCTGGAGGGGACAGGTGTGGCGGTAAGGGTGAAAATAAGGATAAAGTCCAAAAGAACTGGTAGAACCGTCGAAACTGCGGCGCTTGTTAACAGCGGATTTAAGACCGATACTGCTCAGTTGCTGATACCGCTGAGGTTGGCGGAGAGACTTGGGTTATGGCCTCCATCTCCTGAAGTTAGGAGGGATGAGTACGGGACCTCAGGCGGAGATGTAACCCTGTACGTCATTCCAAATGAGCTTATTGTCAGTGTAGTTGCTGAGAACCGCGAGTCGGATGAGGTGATGTGTGACGCAGTTATCTCGCATATAGAGAGGGAGATTCCGTTAACGACAAGTTGAGTGAGGAGTTGGGGCTTGTATTGCTGGCGGTGGGCTCCGGGATTTGGAGGTTCGGTTCAACGACAAGGATAAACGGAGAAGAAGTGTTGAGCCGCAGTACTGGGCATAAATGCGTTCTTCTGATAAATTACTTAATTCTTCGCTCTTACAATTTCTAATAACTCGGAAGGGGTCAGGCATTCGACGTTCTTTTCTGAGATCTTATTTCTCGCAATAACTATCCTCCTATCGCTGATGTCCCTTGTTTTCTCAATGAACCTCTTCACATCTGCTTTGCTTACCGTTCCCATCTTTACCTCCACCGCCGCGACCGCCTCCTTCCCCCTTATGAGGATTCCGTCCACTTCCGGATGGAAGCTTTTTACGACCTCGCACCCGTAGGCGTCGGCGAGCAGATCCACGATAAACATCTCATAGTACAGCGGGAGTTTCCTCTCTATGTGGGAAACCAGAACGTCAACTGGAACGTTGACCTCGGAGAACCCCGTTTTCAGGTCGAGGTAGTAATACATGTCGATAATGGGGGACTCCATGAAGTAAAAGTGCGCGTCTCTTCCGAGGATTTTTATCCTCCGCAATATTCCCATTTCCACGAGGTTCCTCAGGTACTTCTTGACATCCTGGGATTTGAGAGGGGTTCTTAAAATCCCTGAGATGTGACTTGCAACCTCCGATGGTCTTTTGCACCCCGCGGCGACCGCCCGCAGAATCGCCTCGTATCTTTGTGAAAGTTCCCGACCCTCCTCGTCGAATATCTCCCCGATCAGCGATCTCACGGTGACCCTTATCTTAGGGATTACTCTTCTGAGGAACTCGTTGATGCTCTCACCGGGTTGCAGATCCTCGACGATCACGGGATCCCTTAATATCGACGATAGCAGCAGTGCCTCATTCGGCTCGTAGTACTTCGAGAGGGCGGCTAGGACATCTCTGGGCTTTATGAGGCCCAGTTTCACCGGGTACACGATGCCTAGGATTGGGCTTCCCGAACTCAGGATCCTGTTCGTGAAGTTGAAGCTTGAGCCCACGAGTATTAGTTTTGCCTTGGCGAAACTTTTGGCAAAATGCAAAAAGTCCAGGAACTCTTGAGGGAGCCTCTGGAACTCGTCCACGACTATCGTCTTTTCCTCGCGGATCTCCCTCCTCATCCTGTCCATGAAGACCTCATATGATATCTTCTCTAACTCTTTATTATACGAGAACACCTCGATCGACCGCGTGACGAAGTAGTACGAGTCGAATTCAATGAAATTCCGAATTAGGAACGTTTTTCCGGTCTTTCTCCTCCCATAGACCAGGATCCATCCGTCAACGCTTTTTAGGATCTCGGCCTCGGATCGGGGAATTATAAGTCTGGGACCCAAGAGTCCCACCTTTTACCTAGTTGTATGGCGGAGAATTTTACCGTTACGGTAGGCGTAACTGGTACCACATGTGACAAAATTGCGAGGCACTATGTATCTTGGCAAGAAGACATATTGCTATGAAAGCCCACTTCTTTTACTCTCGGTACTACTCCTTCCGTTACTCCTCAAATTAGTTACCTTCGAGAGCGTCAGGTTCAGTATTGCCTTTGCTGCGTCTATGTTTCCGCTGTCTAGCGCGTCCTTTAGGAGTTCGAGTATCCTTACAAGTCCCCGGAGCGGCTGCAGTTCGTCGAGTGCCTCGTGAAACATCTTTATTTGGGAGATACAAAACTCGCAGGCGTGAGTGAAGTCACTAAATATCTTGCGCTCAACCATCTCCCTTATCCATGCGACCAATCTCTCATCTAGGTTTACGGTCGTGCGGAGAGCGGTCTTGGTTTTCCTCCTTGTCAAAAACAAACCTCACTACGGTTCTCTATTCACACTTTCGATTAAAAATTTTAAAATTTTGTGATATTGGGGTATAATAGCGTTTAAATATTAAAATCGCATAACTTATCGATAAAGTATGATAAAGTGTGAAAAATGCACAACTGCGTAGAAGGTAGGTAGCGTGCTGCAGCGCGTTCTAAGGATAAAGTTCAGGGTGAACGGGGAGCCCCGGGAGAAATACCTACTCGACATAGTATCGCGGCTCATGCGAATTCTCCCGCCATCCGCTAGGAAGAAGTTGGAGGACGCCGTGTGGAAGATCGACAACGAGAACCTCGTTCTCGAGTGCATGTTTCCGCTATCCGTACCACTCAGAATAGCCAGCTTTTGGCGTGCACTCTTCGACGGGGCATGCAAGAACATAGATGGCTATATAACATGCGAGGTTGAGGAGGTGCAGGGACTGGAGCCATTCCTCGGCATCACTACGCGCAACTTCATCATCAAGAACGAGACTGCACGGTAGTCCTCATTCTCGAAAAGGAATAACATCCCTCGTGATTTTACATAATTTCTCGTGGAAAACAGCCGCTATGCAAAATTATGATAGGTACTTGATGCAATATTCTAGATTCTAAACGCTCTCTTTGCTCTTTGGATTCTACTACCTGACTTTTGATCATATAAATTGGAAATTTGTGATAATTTGGCCAATTCTCCGATTTGACGGCGTATATCTACATGCAAAAACATTTTATGACCTGTGATTGCCTTTTATTAGCACCCGCGGGGTCCCAGAGATGGAGAGCGAGAGAAACGAACTGGCGGACGGGCGTGACCATTTCCACCTCCAGATACTGCTCGCACTATCCGTAAGCATGGGTGACCTTTTGGCTGGGAAGTTCGCTTCCCTCATGGTCCCCTTCCTGCCGATGGTAGCATGGGTCCTGGTAATGTACCCTCCGGTGCTGACGATGCGTGGAAACACGAGCGGAGTCCTATCTGGAAGATTAAGTACTGGCCTGCACACGGGTTTGATACTTCCGCAAATATTCGACAACACGGAATACTTTTACGGCCTGATTTCGAGCATCCTCCTTCTAAGTCTCATCAACGCAATTCTGATAGGATCCGTATGCTACGGAGCCTACTGCATCCTGACCATGAGCATAGCGCCCCCACTTCTACTACTAGTGTCGCTTTCCGTTTCCCTGATCTCGATGATCTCCGCATCCCTCATCTCCATAGTGCTGAATACTGCGGTCGCAATAGAGTCCTACAGGAGGGCGCTCGACCCCGATGTTGTGGTTTACCCCGTCATGTCAACAATAAACGACATCCTTGTCACCCTGATTTACGTGTCGACGATATTCACGCTGGTCACCCTCGGGGAAGTCGTGATCCTCCTGATGGGCCTCCTCTTCCTCGTAACCTTCCTCGTGCTCTTCATGTGGAAGTTCTCCAAGTATTGGAAAAGTGATGTTTTCCGCGATACTCTGAAGGAAGTTCTCCCCCTCATGGTGATCCTCGCGCTCCTGAGCAACGTCACCGGGAGCGTTCTCATGAGCCTAGAGGGAGTGCTGAAAAGGTACCCCGAAATCCTGATAATATACCCGGTCATGATGACGGCAATGGGAGACGAGGGCGCGATCTTCTCCTCCATAACGACGACAAGACTAGCCCTCGGGTACACGGAACCCTCAATAACGGAGTTTTTCAAAAGCAGAGAAAACCTCGAGTATCTATCGGCAGTCTTCTTCATTGGCCTCGGAATGTTCGCATTCTACGGTATCATCGGAACTCTCGCTTACTCCCCCTCGAGATTCCTCACTCGCGCACCCATCATAGTCTTCGTAGCTATGATGACTCAAATAATCGCCTTCTGCCTAATAATCGCCGTATCGTTGCCCATAGCAATAATAACGTTCAAGAAGAGCCTCGACCCCGACAACTTCGTCATCCCCGTGATAGCCTCCTCCATGGACCTTATGGTGACATCCTCAATACTGTTGAGCACATTGCTACTTGCCGTCTGAAAAGCACGAAATCCATCTTGAAAGGCTCACGGATAAAAGGATATGACGAGCGATGATTTCATAATTTTGGTGAATACTTATACTTCAGTAAGGGTATGCATGACGGGTATCAACATGTATGGAGACTTTAGTAATGATCCTTAACATTCTAGCGGCAGCGGGTGGCTCGGGCGGACTTGTTGTACTGCTCACGTTAGCGTATAAATTTGGAAAAAATCGGAGAACTGGAGGGAAGATTCGAATCCTTGGAATTAAAAATTACGCCCTCCGAATCAAGAATAAAAAGTAAAATTGAACGACTAGCAACCGGTTTTTAAGCTATCAAGAGTTCCTGATAGACTTCCTGACGTCTGAGGGAATACTTAGCCCGGATAAAGCAGATCTTGCAAAATCTGAGGCGAGGCGCATAATAAAACTCGTCATGATGAACCCTCTGACAAAAGAAGAGGCAAAGTTGCTCAAGGAGTACCTCGATAAGAAGGTAGAGGACTTCACGATGGAAGAGGCTGAGCGTTTCCTCGAAATCGCAAGAAAAGTCGTATTGGAATATGGAGATAGACCGGAGGCCTACAAACTCCACATCTACGCAACCTTCGTAAGGGCAAGCACGTGGTTACGCCGCAGAAAGGCCGAAAAGAAAGAAAAGAGGTAAAGGCGGCACGTCTTCGACATTATCGTCTAAAACTCCTATTGTCATGAGTTTTCTGAAATGCGTAACGTGAAGCAAGATAGGCGACAACTTAATAACTAAATTATGCCGTTACTCGCGCAGGCGTTTCCTTCTTTTCAGCAATTCCTCTATCATTATTGGGAGCGCCATTAAGAGTGGAGTCATAAACACGAGTATCAGTATTTGCCTCGTAAGCGAAATTAAGATGAAAACTATGCACGTCATCCAACTATGCCAACAAACTCGAATAACGTCATGTCCTTTTTCTCATTTCCCATCGTTATGCCTTCCATCAGTACTTT
>Ga0190369_1000040_pt1 | contig 17223 bp, 22 predicted proteins | sample 4872181213_MG_FD_165051 | JGI IMG/M metagenome (GOLD analysis project Ga0190369, IMG submission 165051) | Hydrothermal vent microbial mat bacterial communities from Southern Trench, Guaymas Basin, Mexico - 4872-18-12-13_MG | ecosystem: Environmental > Aquatic > Marine > Hydrothermal vents >... | reverse complement strand
CTGTACAAATAACTCTTAAAGAATTTGAAAAGGAGAGTGATAAACCATGATTCCTGTTTTCAAGGATTTCATTAGAGCAGATGTATATTATTTACTTATAAAGGGTGAGGGAGATGAGGAGGCAAATTAAACGAAAAATTGAACGTAAAATAACGCAAATGGATAGAGAGGAGTCATATCAAATTAAGAAGAGGCTAACTAATGTTCAAAAGCTATTAAATACTGGAGAGTTTGAAGAAGCGTTAGATGAACTTAGACGGATACAACTTGATCTAAGTCATCTAATTATACAAATACGAAACAAAGACGCCAAAAAAGAACTTATCTTTGCAGAGAATCATATTTCAAAAGCAATTAATATATTATTTAATGAAATTTTTAGGTGATCTGAAGTGATTTTTCCCAAATATCTCATTTGGCTTTCTGAAATAATTTATCGCTTGTTAATTCCAGTCATTGTCCTTTCTGAATTGAGAAATAGGAGGGAGGGATGAGGTGTGTATGCGGTATTGTGGAGTAAGGTTTGGGCGAACTGTATAAAAGGGGATTGCTGGCTAGAGTATTCACAAGATGTGTATGTAAGAGTTTTCAGAGATTTAGAGGAAGCTAAGAACTTTGCCAAAAAAGTTTACAAAGATGGGGCAGAGTTTGCAATAATAGTTCCAGTATTGGCTTCTTTTGGAATCGAAATAGAAGGAGAGTTGATAGAATGCTAATTTTGTTTGATCTTAAAATCGAGAAAGCAAGAATTAACCACAGAGGAGAACTGGAACTTCACGGCAAAAATGGAAGAGGATATTTCGTTAAATACGTTAAGGGAAATTTCACAGAAATTTTAAGGAAATTAGAAGAAAACGGAATTCCAGTTGAAAGAGATGTTCTGATTTTTATTTAATTTTTGTGAGGTGATAAGATGGAGGAAGGATTAGACTGGAGCGAGGAGAGGGCTTTGTTCGAGGAGCTTGGAGAGTTCTACTATTCTGAGGACGTCGACAACGTATGTGATTGTGATGTAAATAATGATGAATTTCTAAAAATGAAATGCGAATGTGGCGGCGAATTGTATAGACATTGTAAACACGAAGACGAAGACGGATTTTGTGAGTATTATGGCGAGTATTGCGATCTAATAGAAGATTGTACTGCATTTGAACCGTCAGGGTATCATAAGTGTAAAAAATGCGGTAAATTATGGATTGTTTTCGAGGAGACTTAGGAGGGTTGGAAATGCTTAGACTGAGAAAGATTTACGCTGCGGTGGATTGCCCTATCAATGGCGAAGGGTATCCAGTCGATGAATGCAGGCTTTGCGAGTATTTTAGCGGGATAGATAAAGCAACAAATTCTGTTATTTGTGCTTTTGACGAAGAGGGTGATGGAAATGAAATGTAAATTATGTGGCAGAGATTTATATTTTTCAAGCTATGTTGACGGGCTAGTTCTTGTAGGTTGCAATAAATGCGGGTATTGCGAGCCAGTAAAGATCGAAGAACTGGATGATGACACATTAAAGGAGTTAACTAAAACACTGATTGACGAGGTGTTTATGTGGCTTGAAGAGGCAAGAAAAAAATGCGATTACGCAGATGAATACAATGACTATTTTGAATGGTCTTTAGAGGACTTAAAAATAGCTGTTAGAGAGTTGCTTAGAAGGTTAGAATTGAGATTAAAAAATGTTTAATGGTGATAAAAATGAACGCATTTGAACTTATTGAGTGGATGATTAGCAATAGAACTTGTATCTGTGGTGGAACTTTAAAAGAAATCTCTGAGAATGGACTTAGATGTGACAAATGCGGATTAACAATCAGTTTTGTAGGAGATAGCAATCATGAGGAGGCTTGAACTACTACGTTATGAAGAAACTTTAACCAAAGCATTAGATTTTGTCATTTATCGAATTAAGCAATTAATAGACAAATGCGATGATGAAATAGCAAAGATGGCATTCAAACACATTTTAAACAAGCTGGAAGAAGAGAAGAGGAGCATATGGTTTTCTCTGCTTTGTAAAAGAACTTTCAAAGATAAGAAATTTGGTATAACAGATTTGGACAAAATAATAGTTGTAGATGGGATTACTAAAGCTCTAATAGAATATAAACACAGAAAGCAGGATTTTGAGAAAGCGATTATGCTTAATGCGTTCCAGTTCATAACATTGCAAGATCTATCAAGAAGATCTGGAGTTCCTCTATACTATATAATAGAAATAAGTAATAATGAATATAATAAATTGTTCAGGGTTTTCGAAGTTGATCCATTCAAGAAATACAGGATTAAGAAATGCGGCAATGGTCATGCAAAGGATACATACGTCTTGATAGATGTAAACGAATCTACTTTACTTGATGAGCTAGAGTTTAGGTATTGGTTGAAGGAGGTCATGACTAATGGAAAACTCTAATTTTTATTCTCCCACGAGAATTAATGTGGGGAGGCGACCTTCAGGTAGGATTGACTTTACATTAAGAATAGATAAGCGATTATACGAGAGATTGAAGGAAATATCGGAAGCTACTGGTATATCTATAGCAGATCTCTTAGAGCCAAAGATTATCGAGCTAATAGCTTTATACGATTCCAGTTCTGGGAGAAGTAAAGATGGGCTCGGAGGGATTCGAACCCTCGACCTCCGCCTCGTGAAGGCGGCGTCATAACCCCTAGACCACGAGCCCTATAAAGAGATAGATGAAACAAAATTTAAGATTAACGCTAAACCCAAAAGGCTAAACCACCTTCTAAAGCTTTAACTTTCTTAAATCCGTTGCCTTTAAGAATTCTATAAGCTTCGTAAGACCTTGCACCAAGCGGACAAACTACAACAATAGTCTTATCTTTTGGTAGTTCGTTTAATTTCTTTCTGAGTTCAATTAGGGGTATATTTACAACGTTTTTCGCTTCTATCTTTAAACCCTTTTCAAATTCGTCTTTGTTTCTAACATCTAAAATCAGTACATCGTCTCTATCAATCATTTCTTTAAGTTCTGAAGATTTTACAGTTTCGAATAGCCCATCTCTTTTATTTCTTGCAACGTTTGCAGCAACGATAACGTTATCCAATGAAGCTGAATATGGTGGTGCATAGGCTAAATCAAGATTTGCTATTGTATCAATCGTTAATCCAGCTTGGATAGCAGTAGCTAGTACGTCAATCCTTTTATCTATTACACCTAAGCCAACTGCCTGAGCTCCAATGATTTTGTTTGTTTTTTTATCAACTACAATCTTTAGCCTTATGTTGTTCATTCGTGGATAATATGGTTCTCTATCAGGACTAGGAGCTAAAGCTGTAATAACATCAAATCCATTTTCTCTTGCTTCTTTTTCACTTAATCCAGTTTTTGCGATTGTAAAATCAAACACTTTCGCTATAACGCTTCCTATAACTCCCGGGAACTTCTCTTTTCCACCTGTTATATTATCTCCAATTACTCTACCATGCTTATTTGCGATATCACCGAGAGGAGTGTAAACTCTTTTTCCAGTTATCAAATTAACGTTTTCAACGCAATCACCACCAGCGTATATACTCTCATCACTCGTTTGTAGATATTCATTTACGAATATAGCACCAGTTTCTCCTATTTTTAATCCAGCCTTTTTAGCCAATTCAACATTTGGCTTAACCTCTACTGAAGTAATAACAATATCGGCAGGAAACTCTTTTCCAGCGAAAACAGATGAAACTCTACCGTTTTTAGTTGATATCTTGCTGACGGTGGCAGATGTCACAACGTTAACTCCTTTTTCCTTTAAGTGAATTTCTAAAAGCCTTGCCATCTCCTCATCTAAAATAGCTGGGGCTATATGATTCGCTGATTCAATTAACGTAACTTCTAAGCCTAAATTCGTTAATGCTTCACATGTCTCCAGCTCAACAAGTCCAGAACCGATTACAACTGCTTTGTCTGGCTCGTACTCTTCCCAATAATCGAGAATTTTTTCTGCATCTTCTGGATCGTACAATGTAAAAACTCCTTCTGTATCTATTTTTGGCTTAATAGGTTTTGCACCAGTTGAAATAACTAAGTAATCGTAGTTTAACTCATCTTCAAAACCATCGCTTTTTTCGATTTTAACTACTTTTTTACTTCTATCGATCTCGATAGCCCTTGTAAGTGTTAAGATGTCTATATCTCTTAATTCTTTGAAAAATCTTTCATCTCTAATAGCTCCATAAGTCGTTTTTCTTAAGTCGTTTACCTCATTTATAAATCCACCTATGTAATACGGTAAACCACATCTCGAAACAGAGATAAACTTTCCAGCTTCTACGACTGTAACGTTTATATCTGGATTTCTTCTCTTAGCTCTGGAAGCAGCCTTCAAGCCAGTGGCTCCAGCACCGATTACAACCACATCCATTTTATCACCTATTTAAAGTTTAAATTGTCAAAGATAAGGTTTTCCTAATAATGTAATGTTTTGTAGATTTGAAATTTATATTGATCTATTATTAAACTCTTAATCTCAGCAAAAAGAAATAAAACAGACACTTAATTAGGTAAGGCTAGAAGAGATTACTAAAGAAAATTATTTTGTATTCATTTTATTGAAGTTAATGTGGTTAACTATATATGTAATAATGTAGTATTCCATATAATGAATTTGAAGATACCACCAGAACCTATAGACTTTAAAGAGAGAGTAAAAAAAGGGCTTGAAGTCCATAGAGATTTAGAAATAGCAAACTTAAAGCAAGGGACATGGATAGCATCTCCGTTATGGAAAGAAATGGGTTGGGGTAGTGAGTTAAAGAAATATGGTTTTAGGTGGCAGGATTTTATGAAGATAATAAGAGATCACTTTCCTTACTTTTACGATTGGGTTAATGATAAGATAACATGGAATGATGCAATTAGAAAGCTTATAGAAAGAATAGAAGATGAAATTAAAGCTATGGAGGGTTAAAAATGTTGCAAATCGACATTGAAAAAGTTCTTACAGGAATTAGACAGGCTGTTAAAGCTGCAAAGAATGAAGAGGAATTGAGAGTTTGGGTTTCAAAAGTATTAGAAGATGAGGTAATCTCAAAGCTTGAAGATATTCCATTTTCGACAAGATACGAATACACGTTCATTTCAGGCGGTAGAGCTGATGCTCTATATGGACATGTAATCATCGAGTATAAAGCTCCCGGTAAGCTTTCTACGGATAGAGACATCGCTAAAGCTAAAGAGCAGATTATTAGGTATATTAAAAGCAAGGCTGAGGTTGAGGGGAGATATAAGCTGTTTTTGGGTGTCATAATCTCCGATAGAATTGCTTTTGTCAGATACGATGACAGGAAGAAGGATTGGATTCTCAGAGGACCCTATGACATCAACCGTGAGACTGTATTAAAGCTGATTGAAGCTATTAGAGGTTTAAGAAGAAAGAAATTAGCGGTTAATGAGATTTTAAACGATTTTGGTCCGAAAAGTGACATAGCAAAGTTAGCCATTAGGATATTTTACAATAAAATCGTGAACTCAAAAAGCAGTAAAACCAAGATTATATTTGAAGACTGGAAAAGGCTGTTCTCTCAAGTCTGTGCTTACAACCCAGAGAAGCTGAAAGGATTGGAAAGAGAATATGGACTTAAGAATGTAGACAATACAGCTTTGCTCTTTGCAATCCACACATACTATGCTCTTTTCATGAAGTTATTAGCCGCTGAGATAACATATCTCTTTGGAACGGGTAAGTGGTTGAAGTCCTACGTTTTGGAAATTGAAGATGCATATATGAGGAGTTTAGAAGCTTTAAAGAAGACTTTGGAAGATTTAGAGAATGGAGGAATATTCAAGAATATACTTGGAATTACAAACTTCGTTGAGGGTGACTATTTCTCATGGTATCTTGAAGAGTTTGATGAAGATATAGCTGAAGTTGTATCCCTCATTGCGAGGAGATTGGCAGATTATGAGCCAGCTACTCCAATCCTTGAGCCTGAATATGCTAAAGATTTGCTGAAGAGGTTGTATCAGCACTTAGTGCCGAGGAAGGTTAGACACGACTTGGGTGAATTTTACACTCCAGATTGGTTGGCTGAGTTGGTTTTAGATGAGGCTGGCTGGAGTGTTGAAAACTTTGAGAAGATCGCAAGAGAGAAGGATGATTCTACTGCTCCGCTACAGCTTAGACTATTGGATCCGGCATGCGGTTCAGGAACGTTCTTAGTTTTAGCCATAAAGAGGCTTAAGGAATACGCTGAAGAGCATTACCTAAGGGAATTTTTAGGTGACTACGTTACTAAGAACATCGTCGGATACGATTTGAATCCATTGGCTGTTTTGGCGGCAAGAACGAACTATCTGCTTTCGATAGCGGATTTGCTGAGCTATACGAAGTTAGTGGAGATTCCGATTTACTTGGCAGATTCACTACTTTTGGAGACGAGAGCTACGCTTACGGGAACATCATACATCATAAGAACGTCTGCTGGAGTCTTCGAGATTCCAAAGAAGGTTGTTGATGATGGTATATTGGGTGAATTGCTGTTTAATATCGAAGATAGGTTGAGGTATAACTACACTCCAGACGAGTTCATAGATTACATTCGAAACAAGATGAGGATTGAAGATGAAAGCTTGCTTGAAGATATCAAAAAGTTGTATTCGGTGTTTTACGAGCTTGAACAAACTGGAAAGGACAAGATTTGGACTTCAATAATTAGGAATGCGTTTGCTCCATTGCTTAAGGGTAAGTTCGATTTCGTCGTAGGAAATCCGCCTTGGATCAACTGGGAAAGTTTACCTGAGGATTACAGGGAGAGGTCTAAGAATCTGTGGGATCAGTATGGACTGCTTAAGGGTAAAGGCAGGGGAATGGGTAAGGTTAAGAGGGAGATCGCTTGTCTTTTCGTTGCGAGATGTTTAGATAGGTTCACGAAGGAAAATGGTAAGTTAGCATTCTTGATTCCGTTTACAGTATTTAAGACTCAAGCTGGGGCTGGGTTTAGAGAATTCTTGGCAAGAGGTAAGCCTTCGAATAGGGTTGCTTGTAAGATTTTGAGAATTCACGATTTGGTAACACTTTATCCGTTTGAAGGTGCTGTGAACAGAACAGCGATGATAGTTGTTGAGAGAAATGGTAAAACGGAGTTTCCAGTGCCGTGTATCGTTTGGTTTAATCCGAGGAGTAAGGGGATTGATACTGAACTTAACTTAGAAAACGTTAAGGCTATTACGAGAAGATTTGAAATGGTGTTTCTGCCAGTTGAGGAGAATAAGCCAGATAGTCCTTGGATGCAGATAACTGGGAAGGCTTACGAGGGAATTAAGAAAGTACTGGGTAGCAGTGAGTATAGAGCTTATGCTGGTGTTTATACTGGGTTAAATCAGGTTTATTGGATCGAGATTTTGGATGAAACCCCGCAAGGTTTGCTAATTCGAAATCCGGTAATTCCGGGACAAAAGAAGGAGGTTAAAGTTATTGAAACTGTCGTTGAAAAGGATTTGGTTTATCCGTTGATTAGAGGTAGAGATGTTAAGAAGTGGTTTGTTGAGGGGGAGTATGGATATATTATTTTACCAGTCGATGAAAAAGGTAACACAATACCACACAGCGAAATGAAAATGATGTATCCAAAAGCTTGGGGATATTTCTTTAACTTCTTCAAGGATTTAATATCGAGAGGTGGAGAACCATATAAGTCAAAGTTAAAGCCGTATAGAGAAAAAGATTTCAAAATCGCTGAAAAAATAGCTCCACCGTTCTATTGGTTGTTTAATGTCGAGCCATCTTTAGCACCTTACAAGGTTGTGTGGAGTGAGATATCAGGGGCAATAACAGGTAAAGCAATTTCATTTTCAGTAGCTACTTTAGAGCCATTTAAAACCTTTAAAACAAAAAAACCAGTTGTGCCAGCACACACAGTTATTATGATATCACTTTATAATTTAGAAGAAAGTTATTATATATCTGGAATTCTAAACTCATCAATTATCAACCTTACCGTAGCGTCATACACTTATGAGCTAAGACAAGAAGCACATATTCTAGACTACATTAGAGTGCCTAAATTCGATCCCAACAATCCAATCCACCAAAAACTCTCAGAACTATCGAAAAAAGCACACGAAATAGCCAAAGAAATCTACGAAAAGAAGAAAGATGAACTTAAACCAGAGCTACAAAAGATAGAAGAAGAAATCGATAAGCTCGTTGCCCAACTATATGGAATCACAGACGAAGAGTTAAAAGAAATCAAGAAGTGCCTTAAACTCCTAAAGGAAGGTGAAATCGGAGAAGAGATCGAAAATCCGAAAGATATCAAGTCAATTTCAATGATTTAAGATCGTGCGGTGAAAAAATGAGAAAATCTTGTGGTTTACTGAATAAGCTGGAAATACTTGAAAGATACATTATTTTGCTCTTAGGAGTTGTAGATAGACCAATTCCATCAATTTTACACTTAGAAAAGGAAATCTTCATTCTAACCAGAGTCCATCCAAAGGTTTCCGAATATGTGACTTTTATAAAACATTACAAAGGTCCCTACTCGGAAGTTTTAAACGATTTGATAAGAAATCCTATATTTTATCCTAAAGCATATATATTAGAGGATAACAAGATATACCTCACTCAAGAAGGTAAAAAAATATTTAAGGAAATTGTAAAAGAACATTCAAAGGATGAAAAGTTTAGAATGCTTCTCGCAGTTCTTAAAATGATTAGAGAGCTATATGACAAGCTCACTGAAGAGGAACTTCTCTTTCTCATCTATCTAACCTACTCAGATTACAAAGAGAAATCCGGTATATCGGATAATCTTCTTAAAGGCAAAAAGAGAAGAGAAATTGCATTGAGATTACTTAAAAAAGGTCTGATAACCGAAAAGAGATATAAGGAGGTAGTGGAGGGCTATGTCTGATATCAAAGTAATCCCAGACTCTTCCTTTATTATATGCTTTCTCGATGACATACAACAACCTCAATATCTTATCAGAATTTTCAGCTATGATAGTTTCACGTTTATTATCGGTAGGATCGTTAAAAATGAAATTAGTAGATCTCAGAGGTTTGATCATATAAAAAATATAATCGAAAATGCGGAAAGCTTTGAATACTATCGTTATGGTGAGATATTAAGACCATTCCTTTCAATTGAGGAAATTGAAAAAGGAGAACATGAAGTAATAGCAACGGCCTATGTTATGCATTCTCTTGGTTTTGACATTATATTAATCTTAGATGAAGATGATCCTCGAAAATTTGTTGAGAGAAATTTTCCAGAATTAGTTAATAAAATGACTGGGACCATTGGTTTTATTGAAAAATGTCACTGTATATTTGGTATCTTTGAAAAAGATGAATCAATCAACATTTTAAGGCTGATTAAAGATTCCAAATTCAGGGTAAAAGCTGAAATAATAGAACAGGCAATAGAGAATATTAAGAGGTGTTAAAATTGGGAACGACTATAGATGTTAAGGAGTCGATAATCGATGAAAAATCAGAATTTAATATAAAAAGATTTAAAATTAGTGAATTAAAAATTGAAAGACCCATAAAGGTAATAGATGCAAGGCATGTGACTATTCAAAGTTTTTGTAAATTTGGGAGATTTTTTGATGTAAAAATTTTTGAGTCTTCAAGGCTTGTGACCGTAGATTCCGTTAATAGAATACTTGAAGAAGGGGACGAAGAAATCATAAAGAAACATTTTGGGTTTCGAAGATGGTTTAAGGATTATCATTTCGTAGTAGCTGTTACATTCAAATTTAATCCATTTGAAGAATTTAAGGACTTAAAGCAAATGGATGGTTATTTCAAATATCTTTACGAGTATTCAGATCCTTTTGTACTTGTTCCAAACCTAAAAATTGAAAAAACAGTAGTAGATGGTAAGAAAAGAAAGAAAGTAAAGCTAATTAATGTGGATAGGTACATAACATATGTAGATAATGCTGTTGAAATTTTGGACTATAAAAACGATAAGCCTATTTTCGTTCCTGTATCTTTAAAATTTGGAATAAATGAAATAGTAAGATTAGCGAGGCATTACATCGATAAGGAGTATCTATGCTTATGGTTCGATTTTGAAGGATCTCCAGTAACGGAAACTAAAGTTGCTAGAATTAGAGCCTTTTTAGGTGAAATAGCAGAAAAAGGAAAGTTTGATGATGTGGTTATCTATGCTACTAACATAAAAAGAGAGATAATATCTAATATAAAAGATGATAAAGGTCCAGCCTCGGATGTTTTAACATCTTTAACTGGAGCAAACTTAATTGGAACCAATAGAGAGCCTCCGAGACCAATAGAACCAAATATAAAATGGAGCAAAAAGGAACTGAGAGAGCATAAGGCTAGAATATTTGATAGAAATAGTTACTATTACTTTAAAGTGCTTAAAACCCTCAAAAATAAAGATGAAATGAAAAGACTATTATTCAACCAAAATTATAATGCCTTAGTAAACTCCAAACTTCTCGATAAAGAATTTGAGGCTCAAACAAGCTTTTTCTTAGAAAGACACTCAATTAAAGAATACATATCACAAAAGCAGATGATTCGTGAATTCAAAAATGGTGAATTATTGAAATGTCTGTTTTATTCTGAGACGAAGCTCACGGACTGGTATTAGTAGTGCCGTATAATATTACAAAGAGGTGGTGATGCGACATTATTGATGAAGTATTTAAACAATGTGGTGTCACAACCAAAAAAATAAACAAGAAATAATATCAAGCAAAAGCCACTAAGTGTGCACAAAACTAAAAAAGCCGTGGAATCCTACATAGGAATAAATTAATTTTCCCGTAGAAAGATGCTGAAATTACAAGGATGCTTTTACTTAAAAATTTAATTTTTATTAAAAAATTAAATTGGACTATTCTAACTGCTTTATGAGTTCTGAGAGGGGATTTTCTTTACCACAATTACAGCAAACAACGATTACACTCTGTTTTCCTTTCTCTTTAATAATTATGTCGTCTCCCGGTCTTGTATCGATGAACCAAACAACGTCTTTAAATTTCTTATTACAAGACAAACAGCTAAACTTATCGCTTCTATCTCTAAACCACTTTAAAAGCTCGATTGAAGAAACCTCTTCTTTACCTAAATCTTCAACTACTTTCTTCAGCATTTATCTCACCCCTTCCTTTCTTGTAATCCTATGCATTTAAATTTGACTAAAAACGGCTATCTTCCACCAGCACCTCCTCCACCAAATCCACCTCCAGCTCCAAATCCTCCACCACCGCCTCCTCCACTAATAGTTCTTGCTGCGGTTTTACCTATTGCATGAAATGTTCCAAACCCGTAGAACGTTGTAACCTCTGGAATCTTTATGTTTAGACTCTCCATAGCTTTAGCTACTTTTTCTCCAACTCCTAAAGCTGTTCCGTAAATCAGCCAGTCCTTCCATATTGCTATGTCCTCTGGTGCGTATTTCTTTATCATAGCGAAATTCGATAAGAATTTCTTAAAAGCATCCCATTCGAGCTTTTCTTTGTAATAATCTCCTTTCCATCTGCCAAATAGTTGCGTTGGTGTAAGAATGCAAACTAACGCTTGGGCAAACATCGTTAACATTAAAATCGGGAATGATATCGTATTCGGATATAATTTTGCTACTGGAATAGCTGCAATAAAACCTACAATTGATAGAATTACGGTTATCAACATTACCCTACTGAATACGGTTTTTCCTCTGTTTTCTACGAATTCCTCTGATATTCTATCCGTATATTTCATAACTACATCAAACCAACTTGCAATTCTCCTTGCTTCATCCTTATCCTTTGCAAGTCTCCTCAACTTCCGAGTATCGAAAACTCCATTCTCCAAAAAACTATCTAAAAAGTTTAAAACTGATCGCTCGTATCTATCGTCTGTGTCTCTCTTCAATACTTTAATTCTCAACTCCTTACGTCTCCTAATCTTTCCCTTTGATTCATAAGGCTCAATCTCTATGTATCCCCTTCTCTGTAAATCCAATAACGTTGCATAAAAGGCGTTTTCATCGCATTTAAATGCATCTCCATGAAAAACGAGGTTTACGAGCCAAGGTTTTCTTTTCTTTGGAATATAGCTTAAAAACTCTGGAACAACGTACTCTTTTTCCTTACCGTATTTTCTGTAAACGTATACGATAAAGATTGGAAAGCCTAAAACTAAAGCTGTAGCAAGTAGGTTAATCCCAGAAATAAAATTCCTCGTTGCAAAGTAGATCGTGTTTGCAAATTTTGTTTTACTTTCAATACCATCTACGTATCTAATGAATCCGTTTACAGCGTTGTGCTTTAATAAAAATTCGATTTCAACCAATCCGTTTGACCATCCTTCAATTATCCATCCATTTTCGATCTTTTCAACTTTGTAGCTATCCATGTGCGGATAAAGCTCCAAGATTGAGTTAGTTGGATCGTATATCTCAATTCTAACAGTTGGATAAGGAATATGCTCATCTGCAAGCTTTAAATTCAAGTGATCGATTTTTCTATCGGTTTCAATTGGTGGATGAATTTCGAATACGTATTTTGCCTTGTAGTTTCCAATACTGAAGTGCGGCAACATAATAAATCCAACTTCATTTCGATTTGCAAGCCTTTCCACGAGGACATAAACTAAAGGACTTGCGTACTTATTAAAAACGAAGACTCTTCCAGAGTAATCTTTTGCATAGGCTGTTCCATTAGTTTTAACATCTAAGAGTTTTATATGAGGTTCATTTAAACTTCCAGAAACTACTAACGGTACTTTCCAATACCTGTATAGCATTCTATACTTAGTTTTTTTGACATGGTAAACGTAGCATTCTTCAAGGGTTAAATTCTTTGAAATCGTAATTTTTGCGTAGTAATCAGCGGTTAAATCACCACCACCTTTTGTAATAGAATTTGCTATGACTACGCCAATAACTCCAATAAGTGCAGTTACAACAATTACAACGACCAACTGCCTAATCTCGCTCATACTTGCCACCTCAGTTCTGGTCTTCTCTCAACTTCTTCTTCAAATTGCAAGTAATCCATTTTTTTGAATCCGAACATATTTGCAACGATTCTCGATGGATATGTGTCAATTCTTGTGTTGTATTCCTGAACTATGTTGTTGTACGTGTATCTATGCCTTGCAATTTCATCTTCAACTTCTCTTACGGCATCCATTAGTTTTTGAACGGTTTGAGATGTCTTCAAGTCTGGATAGTTTTCAACTGTAACTAGTATGTTTCCTAAAATCCTTCTCGAAATTCTATCTATTTTTTGGACATCGTTTGGTGATGCTTTTAGGACTTCGGTTCTCATCTTCGTTATTCTTTCGAGTGTTTCTCTTTCAAATCTTGCATAGCTTTGTACAGATTCCAAAAGCTCGGAAATCATGTCAAGCCTCTTTTTTAAGGCAACTCTTATCTGATTTAAAGTCGCTTCTGCTCCGTTTTTAAGCTGTTGAAATCTGTTGTAACTGGTTACGAATACTAATGCGAATATAACTACTACTATGAGAAACCCTACGATTATTAACAAGTATTCGAATACCATAACGGATGTATACTAAAAATTTAAATATTTCGCCTTCAGTCGCTTTTTACAGTAGATGACAAAGTTCAAGTTTTTGGCAACTAAGTATTTAGGTGGTGATGCAACATTGTTGATGAAGTATTTAAATAGACTTGGTTGCCAACTTTGTCATCCACTGTTCAGTGCAGGGAGGAAATCACATCAAAAACTCTGGAATTCTCTGCTTAGCGATTAGATCACCATACGTTTCTCTCTCCCTGATGACGTACCATTTGTCACCGCTTACGAGAACCTCTGCACATCTAGGTCTCCCGTTGTATTGACTACTCATAACAAAACCATAAGCCCCTGTATCGAATATTGCAATTAAATCCCCTTTTTCAACCTTTGGAAGCTTTCTATCTTTTGCAAGGATGTCACCACTTTCACATATAGGCCCTACTACTGTGTAAACTTCTTCAGCTTCTCTATTCATTTTGTTTGCAACAACAACTCTGTGATATGCATCGTATAAAACAGGTCTTATCAATAGGTTAAATCCAGCATCTACTGCAACGAAGTTCTTATATGCTTTCTTTACAGCATTAACCCTTGTTAAAAGTACTGTGGTGTTACCAACAATACTCCTTCCAGGCTCAAGCCAAAGCTTTGGTTCAGATTTGAGTTCTGAGATTCGATTGTTAAACACTGGAAGCAAGACATTCGCTAAATCTTTAGGCTCTGGAGCACCACTACCATCGTAGTCTATTCCCAATCCCCCTCCTATATCCAAGAACTTCAATTCAACTCCTATTTTCTCAACTTCTTTTGCTATATCGAATAACTTATTTAAAGCTTCAACAAATGGAGACAACTCGGTTATCTGACTACCGATATGACAGTGAATTCCAACTGGAACTACATTTGGTAAACTGTTTGCTATTTCGTATACCTTTATTACTTTGTCTTGTGGAATTCCAAACTTAGATGTCTTCAATCCAGTTGAAATCTTTGGATGAGTCTTTGGACTTATATCTGGATTAACCCTAAAGGCTATTTCAGCTTCTAAACTCTTCTTCTTTGCTATTTCTGAAATCGTGTAGAGTTCATCTAAACTATCAACACTAAACAAAACTCTGGCATCTATCCCGTCTTCGATTTCATCATCGCTCTTCGAATTTCCATTGAAAAGAATTTTTTCCCTTTTAAAACCAGAAAGTAAGGCTAAATAGAGTTCTCCTCCACTAAAAACATCTGCTCCAAAATCGTGCTTTGAAATAATCTTCATTATTGCCAAGTTGTTATTAGCTTTTACTGCGTATAGGATTTCAGAGTCTTTAAAGGATTCTTTGTACTTATTTATGTTTTCTTCAAGTTTTGCTTTAGAAGTTATGTAAACTGGAGTTCCCACTTCTTTTACTATTTCTGTAACCGCTACATCTTCGATGTACAGTACTCCATCTCTTTGAGAGAACATGTTCAATGTTTGTTTTAAAGACTTTAAGTTTACTATCGTCAAGAATTTATAACCCGTAATCCCAATTTAAAATCATGAAATACGTTGGTTTAAAGGGATACAGTAGGTATCACGACATGTTTTCAATGAGCTTAGAAGAGATAGATGAGTTGTTGAGAAGAGAAAGAGTCTTTGTAGCCTTAAACAGAGTTAAAAGAGTACTTAAGGGCTGGAGTAGATAGGTTTAAAACTCATATACGAATTTAGCTGTGACACCACATTGTGGATGATTTAAATACTTCATCAACAATGTTGTATCATCACCGTTAAAAACAAAACAGTAGACGTGAACACTTGGAGAAATAGATTAAAAGTAATAGCAAAGAGAAGAGATGAAGGACATTAGAACTCATGAAATTAGCTAAGGAATCTCTCAAGTCTGTTTAAAAATTCAACTACTTTATCCGTTGCAACAGCATAGCTTACCCTTACCCAAGTTTTGTAAGTGTTTCCGAATGCTGAACCAGGAGTTAATGCTACATACTCCTTTTTTAGGAATTCTTCGCAGAATTCATTGCTATCCCTTTCAACGTTCATGAATATGTAAAAAGCTCCATCTGGCTTTGCAAATTCTATTCCTAACTCTTCTAACTTTTTAACGATTAAATCTCTTCTTCGCTTGAACTCCGAAACCATCTCTTTTACAAAGCTCTGATCTCCCTTTAAGGCGGAGATTCCAGCATATTGAACAAACGATGTTGGATGACTTACTGAATGCGATTGTATCTTGTTCATCTCGTCTATAATCCATTTAGGAGCAATAGCATAGCCTAATCTCCACCCAGTCATTGCATAAGTCTTAGAAAATCCGTTTATCGTTATCGTTCTCTCAAATGCATTGTCAAGAGATGCAATGCTTATATGTTTCTTTTCATATATTATTTTTTCATATATTTCATCCGATAAAATGAATAGGTCGTAGTCAATTGCTAAGTCCACGACTTTCTTTACAAAATCTTTTGAATAAACTACCCCTAATGGGTTGTTAGGCGAATTTACTACGATCATCTTCGTTTTATTTGTTATGTAGTCTTCGATCGGTGCTGAGCTGAAATCGTCGCTATGTGGAACAAATACTGGCTTTCCTCCAGCTAATAAAACACATGCTTTAAAGCTGACCCATGCTGGATCGAGCAGAATAACCTCTTCTCCTTCATCTACTAAACTCATGATAGCTTCGTAAATAGCGTGTTTTGCTCCGGGAGTAACTATCACGTTGTCTGCTGTAGCATCTATGCCATTTTCTTTTCTTACTTTTTCTGCAATTGCCTCTAGGAGTTCTGGAATTCCCCTAGTTGGTGTGTAATGTGTTTTTCCTTCATTCATAGCCTTTATTGCTGACTCTACTATGTGTTTAGGAGTTTTAAAATCTGGTTCACCGACACTCATGTCTATAACGTCTTTTGTCTTTGCAAGTTCTTTCGCTATCGCTGAAATCCTTAGTGTTTCAGAAGGTTTAACACTTTTAACTCTTCTTGCCAGCTTTTGATCTCTCATACTCTCTCAACCTCCTAACTAGTTTTACAGCAGCTTCTACAGCTCTTTTGGCATAATCTACTCTTTCTTGAGCAGCGATTCTTCCCATTCCCGGCCCAGATATTCCTAGTGTTACTGGTTTTCCAAATTCTAAGCTTAGATCCATGATTTTTCTTGCAGCATGCTGTGCTACGACTTCATCGTGCTCAGTTTCACCTTCTATCACGCAACCGATTGCAACGACTGCATCTACATCTGAATTTTCGAGTATCTTCTTTACAGCAATTGGAACGTCAAATGCTCCGGGAACTCTTATAATGTCTGTGATTTCAGCACCTAAGAATTCTGCATGCTCTTTGGCAAGTATTTCCATCATGTAAGTTATATCTCTGTTGAACTCTGCTACAACCATCCCGAGTTTGATCTTTTCCATGAGTTGAAGTTTTGAGTGGTCTTAAATAGTTTTACTCAAAAATTCTGGATTGCACGAAAAATTTAAATATTTGATATAAGTGGATTATTTAAATACTTCATCAACAACATTGCATCATCAATATTTAATATATTAAGCCTTATATTTTTAAAATAGATTATAAATATTTTTAAGAAACTGAAGCAAGTGACTGTAGCTTTCTATGAAATGCCGAAAATTCTTATTATAAAATCTCAATCAAACATCATTGCATAGGCTTTTCCAAGTTCTGTTAGAGCTATTTTTACGTTCTTTCCTTCTCTCTTCATGACTACAATTCCATCCTCCTCAAGTCCTTTAAGATGATAACTCATCCTAGC
>Ga0190369_1000039_pt1 | contig 17363 bp, 15 predicted proteins | sample 4872181213_MG_FD_165051 | JGI IMG/M metagenome (GOLD analysis project Ga0190369, IMG submission 165051) | Hydrothermal vent microbial mat bacterial communities from Southern Trench, Guaymas Basin, Mexico - 4872-18-12-13_MG | ecosystem: Environmental > Aquatic > Marine > Hydrothermal vents >... | reverse complement strand
GATCAGATGTGCTTGGATCAAGAAGTGCACCGTGATCTGCAAAGGGAATGTTGTTAAGGTAAAGACAGTTGTTGTCTATGTCAAATGCTCCCCATCCACCATCAGAACTCTGCATCCCTATTATCCAGTTTATCCCTCTTTCTATGTTCTGCTTGTATCTCTCAAAAGCACCCGCTTTAATAAGAGATATAAGGACCATTGCAGTATCGTCTACATCAGGATAAAATGAGTTTTCAAATTCAAATGCCCATCCTCCTGGATCAAGATAAGGTGCTGTTTCTGCCCAGTCTCCTTTTAGATCAAGGATCTGCTTTTCTATAAGCCATTCAACAGCCTTTTTTACAGAAGGATGATCCTTTGGAAGACCTGCTTCAATTATTGCTGAAAGTGTAAGACACGTATCCCATACAGGAGAAAGGCATGGCTGACAGAATGCCAGATTTTCCTTTACAGTAAGAAGATCATCAATTGCCTTTATTCCTCTCTGATAATCAGGATCATCTTCTCTGTATCCAAGTATTTTAAGTGCCATAACAGCATTTGCCATAGCAGGAAATATTGCACCAATTCCACCTTCTCCCTTCATCCTTTTTCTTGTCCATCTTTCTGCAAGCCTTATACTTTTTTCCCTGAGGAAGTTTCTTGAAAGATATGGCTCAAATCTTCTAAGTATTCTATCAAGTGCAATAAAAAGATCCTTAAGGATATTGTCAGGAACAAAGTGATCTAAGTATCTCAACCTTTCTGGATCTTCCCTAAAAAGCTCCCTTATCTGTTCTTCTTTTTTTAGTCTGCATACAGGTTTTTTTGCAAAAATTATAAGAAGAGGAACAATAACTGTCCTTGACCAGTATGAGACCTTTGAAAGATGAAAAAAGAACCATTTTGGAAGAAGCATTATCTCTGGAGGCATATATGGGACAGTATCCCACGGGATCTGACCAAAAAGTGCAAGTGTTATCCTTGTAAATACATTTACCCTTGATGCACCTCCAAGATCAAGTATCCTTTCCCTTGCCCTTCTCATGTGTGGAGAAGAAGGATCTTCTCCAAGAAGCTTAAGTGCAAAATATGCCTTTACGGATGCACTTATCTCTGATACTCCTCCTTCAAATATAGGCCATCCTCCGTCTTTAAGCTGTTTGCTTAATATGTAGTTTCTCAGTTTTTCTTTTAGATCATCAGGAATTCTTCTTCCAAGAAATCTCTGAAGTATTATGTATTCTGAAGGGATTGTAACATCTGCTTCAAGATCAAATACCCAGTATCCATCACTGTGCTGATGAGAAAGGAGATATTCCAATGCCTTTGATATGGCATCCTTTAGCTCTTTCATGTGATTTCCTCCTTTCTGGATTAAACCTTTTATATAGAGAATCTTCTTGAAATTGCAAGAAAATATTTTAATATTAAGCAAAAAAGCTTATGGAGGAGAAGTATGAAAAGTGAGGTCTATTTCAGTGATCTTAGGGCTTCTGCAAGAAGGAATCTTCTTGACAAGATTGAAAGGCTTATGGAAAAAGGAGGATTTGATGATATTCTTAAAAAGAACAAAGGTGCACTTGTTGCAATAAAGCTTCATTTTGGAGAAAAGGGAAATACTGCATTTATAAGACCTGTTTATATAAGAAGGATCGTTGATCATATAATAAAGCTTGGAGGAAAACCATTCCTTACTGATGCAAACACACTTTATGCAGGAACAAGAAGTGACAGCGTATCACATCTCAGAACTGCAATAGAAAACGGCTTTTCTTATTCTGTAGTAAATGCACCAATAATAATAGCTGATGGTCTTAGAGGTGGATCATACTATGAGATTTCTGTTGATGGTGAGCTTATAAAGAAGGCTTATATAGCAAGGGAAATAGTTGATGCTGATGTCTTTTTAAGTGTTGCTCATTTTAAAGGACACGAGCTTTCAGGATTTGGTGGTGCAATAAAGAATACTGGAATGGGATGTGCTTCAAGAAAAGGAAAGCTTGAACAGCACTCTGACCTAAAACCAAGGATAAACAGAAGAAAGTGTAAAGGATGTGGAGAATGTATAAAGCACTGTGCTCATGGTGCAATAAGCATTAAGGATAAGAAGGCAAGGATAGATGAGGAGAAGTGTGTTGGATGCTGTGAATGCATAGTTATATGTCCAAATGGTGCTGTTGAGATTCAGTGGGACAAGGATGCAGTAAAATTCCAGAAAAAGATGGCAGAATATACAAAAGCAGTTCTTGAAGGAAAAAAAGAAAGATCATTCTTTATAAACTTCCTTACAACAATTTCTCCTGCCTGTGACTGTTATGGACATAATGATGCACCTGTTGTCCCAGACATAGGAATACTTGCATCAAAGGATCCTGTTGCAATTGATCAGGCATCTGTTGATCTCGTAAACAAACAGCAACCACTTCCAGGAAGTGTGCTTGGTGGAAAGAAAGGAAAAAAGCTTGATATATTCCGTGCAATATATCCAAACATAGACTGGAGGGTTCAGCTTGAACATGCAGAAAAGCTTGGAATTGGAACAAGACAGTATAGGCTTATCAGGATATAAGGATCCAGATTCCTATTGCTATAAAAAGGATTCCTGAAAAGAGCTTTATGTAAAAAAAAGGTATTGTCTTTAGAAGGAATTCACCAAAAAGCACTGCAAGGAGAGAAGAAAAAGAAAGTGCAAGTGATGAACCGATAAATACAGGAAGAGGTCTTTCTTTTACGGAAAATGCAAGTGTTGCAAGCTGTGTTTTATCACCAAGCTCTGCAAGAAAGATTGCCCAGAATGTTATAATTATCGTCTTTAACACTTCTCTGTTACCTCCTTTATGGAATAATAAACTGCTTCACATAGCTTCTTTATCTGATCTTTTTCAATTGAAAGAGGTGGCATAAGGACAATAACATCTCCAAGTGGTCTTATTATAACACCGTGCTTTCTTGCCTCAAGTATTACCCTGTATCCTGTTCTTTTTTCAAGAGGATATGGCTCTTTTTTATCCCTATCCTTTACAAGCTCTATCCCTACCATGATCCCTTTTTGCCTTATATCTCCCACATGTTTCAGATCCCAAAATTCTTTTAGAAGCTCCTTTAGATAGGTTATCTTTTCCTGAAGCCTTTCAAGAACATTTTCCTTTTCAAAGATCTCTATATTTGCACATGCACATGCACATGCAAGAGGATTTCCTGTATATGTATGACCATGAAAGAATGTCTTGCGATAGTCTCCAAGAAATGCCCTGTATATCTCTTCTTTTGTAATTGTTGCTGCAAGTGGAAGATATCCACCAGTTATTCCTTTTCCAAGGATCATTATATCAGGAATTACATCTTCATGTTCACATGCAAACATCTTTCCTGTCTTTCCAAATCCAACAGCTATCTCATCAGCTATCATAATTATGTCATATCTTTCACAAAGCTCCCTTATCCTTCTCAGATATCCTTCTGGCTGAACAATTATCCCTCCTGCTGCCTGAACAATTGGCTCAATGATAATTGCAGCAATCTCATCCTTGTGTTTTTTCATAATGCTTTCTAACTGTTCAAGACATTCCATGCTACAGTTTGGATACTCTTTTCCAAATGGACATCTATAGCAGTAAGGAGATTCTGCTTTATATGTTTCAAAAAGAAGTGGTCTGTATGTTGAATGAAAAAGGTCTATTCCACCAACACTCATTGCACCAATTGTATCTCCATGATATGCATTTTTAAGACACAGGAACTTTTCTTTTTTTGGATTTCCTGCCTGTTTCTGATACTGAAATGCCATCTTTATGGCTACTTCTACTGCTGCTGCACCACAGTCAGAAAAGAATACCTTTGTAAGTCCTTCTGGAGTAATTTCTACAAGCTTTTTTGCACACTCTATTGCAGGGACATTTGATATTCCAAGAAGTGTGGAATGAGCAATCTTTTCTATCTGTTTCTTTATTGCAAGATCAAGTTCTTTTTTCCTGTGACCGTGAACATTCGTCCAAAGAGATGAGACACCATCTATGTATCTTTTTCCATCTATGTCTATAAGAAATACCCCTTCTCCTTTTTCTATAACAACTACATCCTCTTTTATGTATTCCTCCATCTGTGTGAATGGATGCCATATATACTGCTTATCCCATCTTTTTAGATCATCCTTCATCCTTTTTCTCCTTTATATCTATCCCAAGTTCATCAAGCTGACTTCTATCTACATCTTCTGGTGCACCAGTCAGTGGACATACTGCACTTGTTGTCTTTGGAAATGCTATGACTTCTCTTATTGAGCTTTTTCCTGCCATAATTGCTACAAGTCTGTCAAATCCAATTGCCATTCCTGCATGTGGAGGTGCACCATATCGGAGTGCTTCAAGAAAGAATCCAAATCTCTTTTCTGCTTCCTGATCAGATATCCCGAGTATCCTGAATATCTTTTTTTGAAGATCATAAAGATGAATTCTTACGCTTCCTCCTCCAATCTCTTCACCATTCAGGACAAGATCATATGATCTTGCCTTTACCTTCATAGGATCTTTTTCAAGAAGATCTATGTCCTTTGGCATTGTAAATGGATGATGAACAGATGTAAGTCTTCCCTGTTCGTCATACTTAAAAAGAGGAAATTCCTTTATCCATACAAAAGAAAATCTCTTTTTTGGCTCTATCTTCTCTGAAACGACCTTTCTTATCATTCCAAGAGCACTGTTTACGACATCCCTTTTGTCTGAAACAATTATTACGGTATCTCCTTTCTTTGCAGAAAGCCTTTTGTTTATAAGCTCTTTTTCTTTTTCTCCAAAATATTTTTTAAGTGGAGATTGCCATCCATCCTCCTTTATCTTTATCCAGAAGATCCCTTTTGCACCAAACTGCTTTGCCTTTTCAGAAAGCTCATCAAGCTCTTTTCTTGAAAGATCCCTTTCTACGACTATCCCTTTTATTGCACCTTCTTTTTCTACAGTATCAAGAAATATCTTGAAGCTGCTTCTTTTTGCAATATCAGTAATATCCTTAATTTCCATGTTAAATCTCGTATCAGGCTTATCTGTCCCATACCTTTCAATTGCCTCATCATATGTAAGTCTTTTTATTGGATATTCTATGCTATATCCGAGTATTTCTTCAAAGAGCTCTCTCATCATGTCTTCAAAAAGACTCATAACATCTTCCTCATCTGCAAAAGACATCTCTACATCTACCTGTGTAAATTCTGGCTGTCTGTCTGCACGAAGATCCTCATCCCTGAAACATCTTGCAATCTGATAATATCTGTCAACTCCACCTATCATAAGGATCTGTTTAAAAAGCTGTGGAGATTGTGGAAGTGCATAAAACTTTCCTTTGTGAATCCTGCTTGGAACAAGATAATCTCTTGCTCCTTCTGGTGTGCTCTTTGTAAGATAAGGTGTTTCTATTTCTATAAATCCTCTTTTTTCAAGAAAGCTTCTTATAAATGAAGAAATCCTGTTTCTCAGACGAAAAGTTTCTATTACCTCTTTTCTTCTCAGTTCAAGATACCTGTATCTGAGTCTTAATATCTCTGATCCATCAACCTTCCCACTTATCTGAAAAGGAGTAGTTTCTGCCACATTCAGTATCTTTATATCCTCTGCCCTTACTTCTATCTTTCCTGTCTTTAGCTTTGGATTTTCCTGAACCCTTCTAAAGACTTTTCCTTTTACTGCAATAACCCATTCAGGTCTAACATTTTCTGCCTTCTTATAAGCAGATCTGCTTATTGCTGGATCAAACACGATCTGCGTGATTCCTTCCCTGTCTCTCAGATCTACAAATATGAGATTTCCAAGATCCCTTCTTGAATGAACCCATCCCATAAGGATTACATCCCTTCCTATATCTTTTTCAGAAAGCTCTCCACAGCTATTTGTCCTTTTCCAGTCTTTCATAAGTTCTATCATGATCTCACCTTCTTGAATTTTGCTGAAAAATAACTTATCTTGAAGCAATAGTCAAATTTCTTAAGGAGCTTTTTATGAAAAAGATAATCCTTCTGATCCTTATATTCCCATCCTTTGTTTTTTCTTTTTATATTGAAGGACCATTTGTAGCAAATATAAAAGAGAGGTCTGCACTGATATGGTGGAAAGGTATAGGAGGTAAGCTTTTTATTGATGGAAAAGTATATGAAAAAAAGAAAGAACCATTTGAAATAAAGATAAAAGGTCTTTCTGCTGGAAGATCATACAGATATTATGTCATATTTGAAAATGGAGAAAGAAGACCAGAAAAAGGATATTACACATTTCACACTGAACCTGAAGGAGAATTCAGATTTGCTGTTGCAGCTGATAGCAGAGGTCCTTTGAGTTTTATTCCTATAAGAAAAAGCATACTTAAGGAGATATTTCAGGATGCAAAAAAAAGAAAAGTTGAATTTTTTTGTTTCTTAGGAGATCTCGTATTTGGATATGCTTCAAGTGAAAAGAAGTTAAGGAATCAGCTAAGGGAATGGAAAAAGACAGTAGCTTTTTTTATGCACGAGATCCCTGTGTATACTACCATGGGAAATCACGATACAGTATTTCATAAAGTAAAGGACAAAGCTGGATACTACTTTCTTGATGGAGAAAAGAAGAATGGAAGGATAGTTTTCAGTGAAGATGTATTTTCAGAGGAATTTGTGAATCCTGCTGAAAGCTTTCCAGAAAAAGAATCAGCTGAAGCTCCTTCATACAGAGAAACAGCATATAGTTTTGATTTTGGAAATTCACATTTCCTTTTTTTGAACACAGATTACTGGATAGCATGTTCTGAAGGATATGAAGGAAGAAGGTTTTATGAAAAGGGAAATCCATCAGCAGGAAGGATTATGGACAGACAGATAGAATGGATTGAGAAGGATCTGAAAGATGCAAGAAAAAGAGGGATAAAGCATATATTTGTATTTGGACATAGACCAATTTTTCCTATAACAGAAAAACAGAAGCTTTCAGAGGATCTGAGATCTGATCTTGAAAAAAGAAGAAAAAGGATATGGGATATCTTTTCAAGATATAAAGTAACCTGTGCATTTTTTGGACATGAACATAACTATTCAAGGACACTTATAAAAGGCGTATGGCAGATTGTTACAGGTGGTGCAGGTGCTCCTCTTCACAGCTGTTCTCTGAGAAAAGAGATTTCAGATAAGGTAAAAAAATGTAAGATGATTTTTCATTATTGTCTTGTTACGGTAAAAAAAGACAGGGTCATTCTGGATGTAATTGGAATAAAAGAAAAAAAGATCATAGATCATGCAGAGTTTTGAGATACTTTCAGCTATAAGTGCACTTATCTGGACATGTATCCTTCTTCTTCCATGGAAGCCATATTCCACAGAAGAATCTCTTGATTCAGAGCCTGTAGAAGATGATCTAAGTGATGTAACAGTTCTTATTCCTGCAAGAAATGAGGCTCATATGATAAAGGATACACTTCTTTCCGTAAAAGATCAGGGAAAAGGTATAAAGATAATCCTTGTTGATGATCAGTCAGATGATGGGACGGCAGAAGTAGCAGAAGGCTTAAAGATAGAAGGATTAAAGGTAATAAGAGGAAAGGAGCTTCCATCTGGATGGACAGGAAAGATCTGGGCACTTGAACAGGGATTTAGACACATAAAGACACCCTTTCTCCTTCTTACAGATGCAGATATATCCTTAAAGAAAGGGATAGTTTCTACGGTAAAAAGAAAGCTTGTTGAAGAAGGATGGGATGTGATATCTCTTATGGCTGTCTTGAGCATGAAAAGCTTCTGGGAAAGGATTCTTATTCCAAGTTTTGTCTATTTTTTTAAGATGCTTTATCCATTCAGACTCTGTAGCAAGAAGGATTCAAAAGTTGCTGGTGCAGCAGGAGGTTTTGTATTTTTGAAGACAGAAGTCATTAAAAAAATAGGAGGGTTTTCTTCTATAAAAGGTGAAATAATAGATGACTGTGAACTTGCAAAAAGGATAAAAAGTTCTGGATTTAGCATCTGGCTTGGTCTTACTCATTCTGTAATAAGCAGAAGGAGATATGGTCTTTCTGATATATGGAACATGGTAGCAAGGAGTGCATTTGCTCAGCTGAAATTTTCCTTTCTCCTTCTTTTTCTTTGCAGTATATGTCTTATAGCTTCTTTTGTTTTTCCTTTTCTTGGATTTTTTTCAAAATATGGAACGATCTTTTCTGTCATTTCATTCCTTGAAATGTTTCTGACATATATCCCGACTTTAGATTTTTATGGAATTCCGAAAAGATGGGCAATATCACTCCCATTTTCTGGAATACTTTACCTTTTTATGACATGGACATCAGCAATAAGGTATATCTCTGGAAAAAGGTCAAGCTGGAAGGGAAGGGTATATCTTAGAGAGGAAAAGGTTAAGTGAGGTCATTGCTTTTATAAATCCTAAAGCAACTTTTGCCAGATGAACTATCTGATAAGGAAAAAGGATTGTGGATCTTATAAGTCTTGGATAAAGTATCCTTCCGGATTCATCTATTGTATCCTCTAAAATTTCAGGGATCTTCATCTTATATGAATCAGATATTGCTCTTATGCAAAAAACAGGGACATCTTCTTCTAATGCAGCCTTTACTACAGAAGCAGATTCCATGTCAGAAGCAATTGCTCCTGTCCTTTCATAAAGAAAAAGCTTCTTTTCTGGATCTTTTATGACTGATTCTGTTTCAAGAAAAGGACCAAGCTGTGCATGTCTTGTCTTTATATAAGGCAGTTTCAGGATATTTCCAGAACATGTTATTATCTCTGTAGGAATAACGATTTCTCCTACCTTGACTTTTGGACTAAGTCCTGCAGATACTCCAGCAGAAATTATAAAAGAAGGTCTCTCATTCTGAATTATCTCCTTTGTCCTTTCATATGCCTTTTTTCCTATACCAGAAATATAAACAGGAAATTCTTTAAGAAACCTTCTTTCCAAATCTGTTGCAACGATTATGCACATACTGCTACAAAGATCCCGACTAAAAAGCAATAGAATGAAAAATAATAAAGCTTTCCTCTCTTTATTGTATCAATAAGAAATTTCAGTGAAAGGAATCCAACAATTGCAGAAACTGAAGTCCCTATAAGGATAGGAAAAATGGAGAAGCTTTTTGCATCTTTTATCTCAAGAAGAAATGCACCTAAGATAGCAGGAATAGAAAGAAGGAAAGAGAATCTTGCAGATACTTCTCTTTCAAGACCACACAAAAGCCCACATACAATTGTTATCCCTGATCTTGATATGCCTGGAATTATTGCAGCTGCTTGAGCCATCCCTATCAAGATTGAATTTAAGATTCCAACCCTTTTCTTTTTTCCTTCAGGAATGAATCTTGAAAGTGCAAGTATTGCTCCTGTTATAAGGAGCATAAAAGCAGCTGTTTTTGCTGAATAAAAAAGATTTTCAAAAAATCTTTTAAAAGAAAAGCCTATGATTGCTGTAGTAAATGTTCCTGCTGCTATGTCTTTTAAAAGAAGAAAATCTGGATCTTCTTTTGAAAAAGAAAAAAGACTTCTTAGGATTCCTTTTATGTCTTTAAAAAAATAGACAAAGACCGCTATAAGTGTTCCTATGTGGACTGCACAGTCAAAAAGGATGTCTCCTTTAAGACCAAAAATGTTCTGGATTATAACAAGATGACCTGAACTGCTTACAGGAAGAAATTCTGTAATTCCCTGAACAGCTCCAAGTATTGCAGAATGGATAAGCTTCATTGTTGACAGAAGCAAAAATAAGAGATTTTATAAAAAAGGGCAAGAGAAAAATGAGACTCCTGATAATTTTTTTCCTTCTTTTTTCTAAAACAATCTTTGCAAAACAGTGTCTTACAGAAGAGGATGTAAAAAGGATAGTGATACAGGTAATAAAAGAGAATCCAAAGCTTCTTTATGATGTCTTAAACAGCTACCTGAAAGAATTAAGAGAAAAAAAAGAGCTAAGTCTTTCATTAAAAAGAAGGATTTCAGTTCCTATCCTGAAGCACAATCCAACAAAAGGTCCAAAAGATGCACCTATAACAATAATAGAGTTTACAGATTTTCAGTGTATCTTTTGCAAAAAAGGAAAAATGACAATGGATGAGCTTATGATGATATATCCAAACAAAATTAGGCTTGTCTATAAAAATCTTCCTCTTTCAAAGATACACAAAGAAGCACTTTCTGCTGCAAAGGCAGCAATGGCAGCAAACAAGCAGGGAATGTTCTGGCCATATTATGACATGCTTTTTGACAGCTCTCCAAATCTTGGAAACGATGTTTATCTGAAGATAGCAAAAATGCTGAATCTTGATATTTCAAGATTCAAATCTGATATGAATTCTGAAGAAATAAAAAAACAGATACAGATGGACATTGAAGAAGCAAGAAGGTTTGGAATAAATGCAACTCCTACATTCGTCATAAATGGAGTAGTTATAAGAGGAGCAAAATCATTAAGTTTCTTCAAGAAGGTAATAGACAGACTTCTGAAAGAAAAAGAAAACTAATAGCTTCTTCTGTAGAGAATTGTAAACCATGCAATTTCTGATGTCTTTTCATTTTTTGCAACAACTTCAATCGTGTAAAACCAGCTTCCATCTGATACTCCTTTTGCATCAATAATCTTGCAATATACAGTATAGTTGCCATAAGTCTGAGTCCAGTCATAGGAATTTATAATATCCTGAGGATTTGAATGAGATGTGCATTCATCTCTGCAATAATTTATGCATGTAACAGACCAGTTTGAGGTATCCTGCTGAAGCTTACATCTGTAATCTGTGTCAGCTGCTGTTCCTTTATGATCAAATGGAATACTCTGAATAAAATCCTCAAGTCCTCCTTTTGCTGCTTCAAGAGCAGAAGTATATCTTGCTTTTATTCCAAGAATTCTTATCCCTGTTGTCATCAAAGATATAACCCCTCCTATAAGAGCAAGACAGATAACTGAAAGGACGAGAGTTGTTATCAAAGCAGTGCCTTTTTCCTTCATCTTATCTGAGGTTTAAGATTTACGGGATTTACAACAAGTTTAAGTAGTTTCCATCTGTAGTGAATCTCTTCTCCATCTGGTATAAATCTTTTCAGCTCTCCTGTATCAGAATCACCTATGCTTATATATCCTCTGAAATTAAAAGAAATATCCTTAGAACCTTCCTGAACCAGTATAAAAACTCTTACCTGTTTTACCTGAGCTCTTATCTGAGAAGCTGTCTCAGGAATTTCAGATGTCCAAAGATCAATGTCTCCATCACTGTCAGTGTCAAGTCCAAATGATACCTGAAAGTCCTTTACACAGTCTAAGATCGGCTGTGGATTTCTTTTTCCATCTTCATGATTTATTACAGCCCTGTAAAGTTCATATGTTGTAGGACAGCATCTTTCAGGAAATCCTTCAGATGGTCTTTTTAAAAAATAATCAACTCTGTTAAAAGGCATCCTTGGAATCTTTTTTCCTATTCCAAAAAGAAAATATATCTGTCCTGTTTGAGGAGGACTAATTGAGGATACTTCATTTACATCTATAAGTCTTCTGCTGCTGTCAATTGCTACGAAGTAGCCAGAAGATGAATCTTCTGGACTAAGAGGATTATATGTTCCACTTTCGTCAATATAACCCCATCTTTTAGCTATATCATTCATAGCAACAAACGAAGATTTTATGACGAGGACATCAGAGCTGTTTGCTTCTATGTTTCCATTATCACTGAGGACAAAAGCTCTTGGAGGAGAAAGAGGTGAATCATTAAAAGTTGAAGGATCAGGTGTGTAATTTGAATCTGATCTTGCTTCTTCATATTCTTTTCCGTTCATTTCCCAAGGAAGACCAAATCCAGCCATTTCTATATCTTTTCTCATTATCTCAAGACTTATACCTTCCTCCAAGGTAGATTTTGCTATTTCTGATTGCTGTTTTTGAAGCCTAAAGAAAAAAGTTGAGCTTTCAAATGCTATAACTATGACGGTGCAGAGGATAAATATAACAGAAAGAAGCTCAATTAAGGTAAAGCCGTTTTCTTTCATTCTCTGTAAATTATTGTCGTCAGACTATAAGAATAATCTCTTCCTTTGTATGTATAACTTACTGTAATCTTTGCCTGATTTGTTCCAGAAATAAAATTTGCTGGATCTGGAGCTTCTATACTGAAGTTTACAGAAAAGTTCCTGAATCTTTTTTCAACACTTTCTGGACAGCTTTTTCCAACTCTAAGCTGTTCTGCACATTCCTGAGCAATCCTTATTGCTTCATTTTTCATACTGTTTACTACATTATACTGGATACAGAGGATTAATGAATGAAGAAGAGCAAGAAATATTACAGAAATAATCAGCAGGCTTACAAGAAGCTCTATTAATGTAAAGCCTTTATCTTGCCTGACATTCACTTCCATCCCATCTTCCCATCTTTATCCTTGTTTTACTTATTTTTACACAGCTATAAGCTGGTTCTACAGAAGTATCTTCTGAATAAACAGTTCCTGTAATGTTTGCAATTCCATCTTTGTCAAACTTTACATAGGAAAAGTTCTTTGCAAAGCTATTTTTCAGCAAAAAAGATTTCAGGTCTTCTGTCTCATCATCTACTTCATCATCTGAATCAGTATCACACCTGAGACACACTTTTTTTCCATTTATAAATACTCCGCATATCCTTTTTTCTGAAAAGGAACGAGCTTTTGCTTCAACAAGGACAGAAAATATCAGCTTCGTATCATTTTCTATACTTACCTTTTTCATCCAGTTTCTATATATTGGAACAGAAATTCCAAGGATTATTCCTACAGCTGCTAAAACTATCAGAAGTTCCAATAAAGTAAGACCTGTTTCTTTCAATGCTCTATCCAATAAAGAATTTCTCCTTTTTTGCTCTTTTCTGTTGAAGGAGAACAGAATGGTGTTGGACTTTCTGGTGTGATTCCTGATGTCCAGGAAGTAGCTTTTCCTCCTTCCTCAGTAAAAGGACACTTCTGGATCTTTCCATCTATGATAACTATAGGATACTGACTTATTTTTCCAACAGAGGTATGAAGATAAGCTGTTCCTTTTATCTGCTGAACTATATATGGAGGACAGCTCTGGCTTTTAAGAGACTCACCAGTAGCACAGTTGAACATCCATATGCGAGATCTTCCTCCAAAACCACAGAGATCAGATGTTGGTTCAGTTGTGCTGAAAAATACTACATTCTGATCTGAAACAGAAGGATCTGATATGTTCCTTTCCTTAAAATATCCGTCTTCCTTAGGATTTAACTCCTGATACCACGAAAACAGCCTGTTTCCAGACATAAGTTCACTGCATGATTCATTACTTGAATGGGCATAGCTTATATTACAATTTCCTCCTTCAAGACATCTGTCTATCCTTATTCCATAAAGCACCTCTCTGTCATTCTGATTTTGTCCTGGATCATCCTGTTTGAAGAAATATCTTCCTGTTCCAAAAAAGATGTAGTTCATGTTAAAGCATTTCATGTATTCTATCTTTGCTGTTACAGGTTTTGTAGCAGAAGTAAATACCTTAAATACTTCCCAGTCTAAAGGAGAATAATCTGCTATTCTTATTCCTACTACATTTCCCTGCCACTTTGTTCCACTTCTTTTTGTTATTCCAAAAAATACCATATCAGTATTTCCATCCTCATCATAATCTATTCCTTCTGTAAATAGTCTTCCACCAAAGCTGTTCCTGAATGAAGAAAGTACTGAACTTGTTATATGAACAAAATCTCTTCTGCTGTAAGTTGAGTTTCCATCTATCACATATTTCGAGACAATAGAAAAGTTTCTGTCAACCTCAAGGATAAATATTCTGAGATCTTGTGAAGATTCTCCTCTGTAGTCTGTAGGGCCAGAAAGGAACATAATATAGTAGTGCCAGTTCCCAAATGAGTCTTTTCTTTTTATGAATGCAGGACCTGAATATGTGAATCCAAGATCAGGATTTGTGAATTCCCACAAGAATTTTGGAGATTCAGGATCTGTTATATCAAGTGCAAAGTATGAAGAAAGTCCAATGCAGCTATCATTCTCAGGATCATAAGAAGAAGGATCAGGACATGTATCCTTTGGAGGATTTATACATCCAGGGCATCCTACTGCACCACCAAATCTCATTCCCCCTATGAGGATTCTTTTGTCTGGTTTTCTGTCTCTGTTCAAATCAACTTCTATAATGTAAGGAGAAAGATCTACATAGTAAAGATGACAGTAATCTGGATCTGCTAAGAATCTCAGATATGGAAGAGAATTTTTTGGAATAAATGACCAAAGCTCTTCTGCCAGTCTTTCTGTTGAATCTTCCTGACTGCTATCTCTCAGTTTTGCCTGCTGATATACATCAAGATTGTCATACCTTATCTTTCCCAGTCTAAAAGCATGAAGCATTCCATCATTTGCTCCAACAAAAACAACTGAGAAATTATCATAGTTCACTGTCTTTGGAGTGGAATAGATTATATCTGAAAGCCTCCATGTATTTCCCTGATCAGTTTCCCTTCTTCTATAACCTGAACTTTCTATTCCATATATGTAGTTCTTCAGGTCTTCAAAACTTATCTGTTTTCCTTCAACATATGCTTCTCCTTCTTCATCTATTATTCCATCAAGGTCATCATCACCAAAAAGCTTTGAATAACTTATACTTTTTAGTTCTGACATGCTCTGAGAAGAGCTTGGCTCAAGATCTCCTAAATAAACATAAATCTTTCTTCTACTTAAAGGATCTTCCTGAAGGCAGAGCTTTTCTCCTGCTTCCCAGACAGGATGAGTCTGATCAAATCCTTCATAAGTCAAGGAAGGTTCTTGTTCTGCTTTCTGTCCACTTATATCGCTCTTAAAGGCATTTATTTTGAGCTTTCCATCTTCAAATAGATATTCCATAATATAGTCTCCACCAGCAGATCCATCTTCTTCACATATGTCAAGTGCCTTATTCTGAATCGTATCTTCTCTTATGTTACTTATAGGCTCATCTCCTATCTTTCCTGTATAAAGCCACCAGTTATAAAGATAGCCAATCCAGTTTATCTTTTTTGCATCTGCTCCTTCACCAAATCTTTTTTCCGGATAAAACACTGCCTGAAGAAGACATGAACCTGTCTCTGCTTGCTTTGATAGAACAGCTACTGCACTTCCAGAAGATGCCTCTTTTACAATCTCTCTGAAAATACTTGTAAGTGCATCTTGAAGCTCCTCTCCACTGCTTGCACTAAAGTATGTATCAGGGATTCCATCTCTGTCTTTATCCCATTCTCTACAGCAGTCTCTGTATGTCCCTGAAGGATCACAGTATGATCTTGGAAATGAAACATATCTGCTGTTTTCTGGAAAATTGCTGAAGGTATAGGGCCAGTCTGAAGTGCACCCACTTATATCTTCAAAGCTTCCAAAAGCAGATATTGTCTTCATTGACTGTTCACCCTGTCTTGACGAAGAAAATGCAAAAAGTGAAAATATCTTTGCTGTCTGTTCTCCTTCAAGATCACTCCTCAGATCTCCTGTATGCATATAATATGCTGGCTTTACAGGATCAACTTCTCCATTCCATTCTCCATCAGATATAAGAACAACAAAGTTTTTTCTGCATCTTACAGGAACAACAGATCCATCCTCAAGCTCTTCATAATAAGGATCCTTTGATGTTCCCTTTCTTATATACAGTGAATTACTTTCATAATAATGTTCATTTGACTGCTTCAGGTAATCATATGCTTCCCAAAGAGCTTCTCCTGTAGGTGTTCCATAATATGGGACTTCATTCTGGATTTTTGAAATAAGAAGATCAAGATCTTCTTCATTAAAACCATATCTTATCTCTCCATATCTTCCATCACTTGCAAATACCATAAAACCAAATCTTACAAGTTCAAAATTATTCTGTATTATCCCTTTTCTCTGAGATCTTTCTACTTTTACTCTGGCATATCTGTCTGAAAAAGTCCCTATAGCACAACTTCCTCCATAATCTGAAACACTTATCAGTATATCCTTTGTTGAATAGGTTCCAGATGAATAACTTTCAGGTCTTATGTAAAACTTACAGTGAAGGTTTGAGCTTCTTACATATCTCCTTGATCCTTGTGGTCTTAGATAACAAAAGTCTGTATCACACTCAGCCTTTCCTCCAATAAGAGCTTTCAGAGCAGCATCTATTCTTGTCATGAGAATCCAGTTTAAGAGATTTCCTGAAATGCAATCTCCTTTACCTATCCTGTCTGTATTCCTACAGGCTGGATTCTCCTCCCAGTATTTTCCAGATGGATTATACTTGTAATACTTGTCTGGATCAAAATATCCATAGTAATCTCTGTCTGGATCATAGTCTGCATAGACCTCACCATCATATCCACACATTGCTACTTTGCTTCCATAGTAGCCATGAAATCGGCAGCTATAATAAGCAGGAAACTGCATACTTCCAGAAAAATCCATAACAAGCAATACATTGCTTTTTACAGGAGCAGTCAAAAATGGAGGACTTGAGCAATAGTCTGTCATGATAGCAAAGACAGGAGATGAAAAAAGGATGAGAAATATAAGGCTAATCATTTTTTCTTTTCCTTTTTTGGATCTTTATAAGAACCACCTCTTTTCCTTTTTTTAAAACATATACCCAGTCATTTTCTCTTATCTTTGCACACTTTCCATCCTTATCTATAATCGTCAACTTCGTCTTTTCTGTTCTACAGATCTTTTTAAACTGATATAAAAAAACACAGTCTGAATTTACTTTTTCTACCTGAATAGGACCTACGATAGAAAATCCTTTTTTTTCGTATTCCATAAGAAGCTTTTGTCCATAAGCATTATTCAGGATAAGGATAAAAGCTAAGAAAGATAAGAACTTTTTCATAGTCTCCTCCTTTTCTCAAAAAAGATATTTTACAGAAATAAACACAAGGACAAAACCCAATATGACTTTTATAATCCTTTCTGGAACTTTTTTTTGAATTGATGAACCAATGTATATTCCAAAAAGTCCTCCTATTCCAAAGAGAAGTCCAAGCTGAAGGTCTGGAAAGGAATCAACTCCTGTTTTCTTAGAAAGAAGTGAATATAAAGTTACAGCAATAGCAGAGTTTATCCATGTAGAAAGAAGACATGCCCCTGAAACTACATATACAGGAAGTCTAAGGAAAGAGACACAGAATGGAGAAAGGATTGCACCTCCTCCTATCCCATATGCTGTCCCTACAGCTCCTACAAAAAAAGAAACAATGCTTAAAAGAGGAAAAGAAAACTCACATGTCCTTTTTTCAAGATATATCTTTGCTTTAAGACCAAATCTTTCTCCAATTATCCTGCTAAATTCATCTTCTTCTCTTCCCCATATACTTTTTATAACCTTTACTGCCAAAAGCCCAAGGATTACTCCAGCAAATTTCTTGAATCTCGTTGGATCAATAAGATACACC
>Ga0190369_1000036_pt1 | contig 18221 bp, 20 predicted proteins | sample 4872181213_MG_FD_165051 | JGI IMG/M metagenome (GOLD analysis project Ga0190369, IMG submission 165051) | Hydrothermal vent microbial mat bacterial communities from Southern Trench, Guaymas Basin, Mexico - 4872-18-12-13_MG | ecosystem: Environmental > Aquatic > Marine > Hydrothermal vents >... | reverse complement strand
GTCATGTTCATTACTTTGATTTCCTTCCCCTTCTTTATTATTATCTGCATGTTGTCCTTTCCCGGGTTTTTAACCATTGTAACCTCTGCCTTTGGATTTAGAAGATCAGCCATGTTGTAGGATATCAGGAGCATTACCATGAATGCGAGGGCTAAGACTACGGCTACGTCGAACAGGTTCGCAACAGACGATAGCGGATCCTCCTCTTCTATTTCTTCAATCAGTCTCCCCCTCATCAAAACCACCCAAAGTTTTTGCGATGTATTCCATATCGCTCAAATCCTGAAGATACCATCTCTTTTTAACGAGGGAAGAAATATATCCGACTCCTCCGACAATCAGTCCCAGAACGGTTGTTGCGAAAGCTGTTATGAGATTTGTTGCGAGCAACTCCACGTTTCCCTTGGATAAAGCCATTAAAGCGGGGCCCAACGGGATCAAAGTTCCCATTAAACCCAACATCGGCCCAATTCTCGCCAATATCTTAGGGATTTCGAGTTCCTTTGCTATCTTCAATTCGTAATCTTGAAGAATTTTCTCGATATCTTCTCTCGTTGGATTTATCTTTTTCAGATCTTCTACGAACTCCCTGAGAAATCTGTTCAAATTCATTTTGCTAAGCTCCTCCAAAGCCTCTCTGAATTCTGAGTTCTTACAGACTCTTCTTAAAGCTTCGAAATCTCTGCTTCTCCTCGCACTTTCCGCAATTAATTCTCCAATTTTCATTAGGGAGTAAACTACGAGGACTATTAGCGAGAAAACAACGGGATACAGAAGCGACGTGGATATAGTATACATTGTGATGTATAGCGTCTCAGCTATCACCATACCACCCCTTTACAATTCCAAGAATGATCGGGATTATCAAAACAAGCGAATACGGACTAATTTCAAAAGACAAATTCGCCTTAATTCTCGATGCCTGAAGTATTGCCGGGATCAGCAGAATCGAGAAGATGTAGTAAACTCCCAAGATTATCATTATATCTCCAAGTTTCTCTGGGTTTTCTCTGCCCCCGATAGAGAAAGAAACTATTCCAAGGGAGATTATCCCCCCAACGATTAGACCCGTAAGGATGTTATTTATATTCACGGCTTGAGACAGAAAGTAGCAAGACAACAGCGTTCCAGCGATGCAAACGGGGCAGGGCAAAGATATTGCGAGGAATGACTTGTCTGTTATATCTCTCGACCTACAAAAGAAATTCTTTGATGTTTTGTATCCAGAGTATATCAAAAGGCAAGCGATGCTACCGTGAAATATTAGCGTGTAATTTAGCAAAGCGAAAACAGATTCAAGCAATCTATCCATTAAGAAGCTAATCAAAACCGAGATGAGGAGGTAAGTTAACGCCAAACTGAGAATAGCTCTTTTCCCAACTCTTCCGTATCTGCATCCGAGCGATGCTTTAATAGACGTTATTAGAGAACTGATGACAGCTCCAGTTAAGAGAGGATTGATTAGAGCAGTTATCGCGACTACTACTGGTGGAATTAGGTATCTCAACTTGAAGTCAAATAGCATTGATATTGTTTCAGATTTCTTGGATTTTTATTTCTTTCGGTAAGAGATCGTGCTCCTTTCATCAAGGGTTTGACAAAGTAGTTTAGGCTTTGGCAAGAAGCTACTTCTACCGAGCCAAAAAATCAAAGAATTTTGTAAAAACTCAGAATTCGGTTATATTCTTCGATGCTTTTCCAACGCTAGATCAACTCTATTCTCGACGTAATGAATTCGCACTAGCCATATTCCGCAAGGGAAATATATAATTTCAATTTGCCTTAGCTTTAAGAGATAGAGAACAGTATCTGCCTAATAAAGTGAAGAATTTACTAATCTTGGCGAAAATAAGCCAATCCATCAGTCGCGGGCTACCTCATCATCGCAGAACTCAGAATTGGATTCAATCATCACCCGTAAAAGGTTAAACGACAAACATAAATACTTTTTCGTTTTCTAATCCCACTTCTCTCCGTAGAAGCCTTATTATCGATTGCAAATGTCAATTCCATCGTTTCCCTCTTTCTCGACAAAAATCTCTTCCTATAAAAGCATCATTAAGTCGGAAACTTTCAAAATATTGGCTATCTTGTTTTTTAAGCTATTATTCATTATGTTGCAATTGTTTCTTGAATTTAAACCCGTAAAAATGTAAGCGATAAGATCGAAAGGATGCTCGGAGAGTTAAGGCGATGACAAAGAAGCTATTATATGAAGAAACTTTAAACTTTAAAGTTTTATTTTTTCTAGACTGGATGTGTTAACTTAAGGGCACAAACTTTAAATATTGGATATTTATGCTTTTCGCACTAAGTTAACACGTCCTCTAGACTTAAAGAAATGGGAACTTTACTTAATTTTGGAGAGTATTCAAACGTTGGCAGTGGAAGAACGTCTGGAATGGGTATGATAAGAGTATAAAAAGTAAATAAATCAAAAATTACAATTAAATTAAATTTTATAATTTAAATTTTGCCTTTTAAGGACTTTTGGGCATTTAATGCTACTTAAATTGAAAACTGCGCCGAGCTCTAAAAAATCTTAAAAACTTCTGAATCATTATTATGAAAAAACTCTCGAAGTGTGGGTGTGATAATTACTTCCAAAGTTAGAGTTCGACGTAGTTTTCAATTTAAGTAACATTGTAAATACGACAAGGAACGTTTAGTTTTAAGAACCCGAAAGTCCTTAAAGAGCGAGATGTGGGTATCTTTAGCCAAGATATGCGAAATACTACTCCTTGTGAAAGGTCCTGAGAGAGAACCCCCTCTTGACAGTAGTTCCGAAAGTGAAATATTTGGCAAATCGTGATGGATTTTTTAGAGAAAAAAACCCATTTAGGTTAGCCTAATTGCCAACTTTCGGATCTACTGTTGAGGGGAGAACGGTTGAAAAGTCTGAACCTATAAGCTTCTTGACAGTCCCAGATGGTTCAAAGTTTAGTCAAATTTACCTATTGGCTAATAAATTCTCAGAAATATTTAGATTGTCCACAATGTAGTGTCACGACCAGAGATTTTATGAAGCTATGGAATTAGTTGGAAAATCAATTAGATTTCTTAAAGAATATTCAGAGTTAATTGGAAAAGAAGCTAAGATTTATGAAATTGATAAAAATAGCTTGATTTCAGTAGATGAAAGTGAGTTGGACAACAAGTTAGACAACTCTAATGCATTAGTAAAAATCGATAAAAATCTATTACAGAAAGCTAAAGAATTAGGAATTGATGTTAGCTCCATTTTAGAAGAAAAGCTTAGAAAACTTTTAGGAAATTTAAATTTAAGCCAGGGCTTGGATTCTAACAAAAGGTTAAGAGCCAGGGAGAAACCTTTTTATATGAAACGAGCACAGTTGGCTACATGGATGATTCATCCTTACATAGAATAAATGCCAAATTCATTCGTCAACTTGAAAAACTTGAATCTGAGAACATAAATGAAGAAAATAAGAAACTAATAAAGGCATTCGTTCATCAGCTTATAGCAAGAGGTGTTTCAAAGTTCAGAGTACTACGCTACATTCAAACATTACGAGTTATTCACAGATGGAAAAACAAACCATTCAAGGAGTGGACTAAACAAGACCTTGAAGACATTCTTTTTGAGATCGAGAAGGAAGGGTATAAGCCACATACAATTAACGAATTCAAAAAAGGTCTTCGAATGTTCTTCCGCTGGCTTCATGGAGAAAACTGCCCTGGCTTGAAAGTTCTGAGAGGGGAGAAAAAAGACAAAAGAAAACCAGACGTTCTCACAGAAGAAGAAGTTAGTCGTATGATCGAAGCTGCTGTAAATGAGAGAGATCGAGCTATCATCGCTGTCGGTTATGAAGCTGGATTGAGAATCGGAGAACTTGCTTTGCTTACATGGGGAAATGTTATTTGGACTGAATGGGGAGCTAAGATCAAAGTTCACGGCAAGACTGGTGAAAGGGTTATTCCAATAGTTATGGCAGCTAGCTATCTGAAAGAATGGATGATTGTCCATCCCGCTTATGATGTAAAAAGTGGGGAAATAGATCCAAATGCCCTAGTTTTTGTAAGAACTAGTGGAAAGGATGCTGGCAAACCGATGAGTTATCAGATGTTCGCTAAAGTGATTAAAAAGGCTGCAGCAAAAGCAGGAATAAAAAAGCGTGTATATCCACACATTCTCCGCCACACTCGTGCAACTGTTCTTGCAAACTATCTAACAGAGCAGCAGATGAACATATTTTTCGGTTGGGTTCAAGGCAGCGACATGCCAGCAGTATATGTACATCTTAGCGGTAGAGACATTGAATGTGCGGTCAAAAGTATCTATGGACTTGAAGATGAGGAAGAGGATAAGACTCTGAAGCCAATCAAGTGTCCTCGCTGCGGAGAAATGAATGTGCCACATGCAAAATTCTGCCACAAGTGTGGTCTGCTGTTAGATGAAAAAGAGAGATTGAAGATTCAGCTCGAAGAAGCTAAAATGATGCCAGAACTCATGGCCCAAATTATCGAAAGTCCAGAGCTAAGAGAGAAGTTCAAGATAATACTGCAATTTGCCGATATGCTCGAAAACAATCCTAAGGCTATACAGAAGTTGACTGAGTTATTCGGGGAGATTGCACAGAGAACCAAAATTTAAAGGATTTTAATCTTTTGTTGTAATCCTATTAAGTTAAGAGCGGATTCGAGTATTAGTTTGTTCTTCTAGTAGCTTTTTCAATTCGGCAATAATCTTGCCATCGTACATTTCATCGAGCAGTGTTAGTGCCGCAGCTCTTGCGACGGAGCTACCATTTAAAGCTAGTTTTATTAGTGTTTCTTTATCAATGTTAATACTTCTAAGCATATACGTATTTACGTAGAAGTATATTTAAGCTTTCTCTTTCAGCAAGTTAACTTCTCAGAAAAGTATATATACTTGATTGACTTAAGTATATATACGTTGAAGTAAAGATGTGTAAGGAAATAGGGAGGTGGAATGTATGAGCAATGGTAGTTTGAAAACCACTGTCGTGTTAGATCCCGAAACGAAGCTGATGGTAAGTGTGCTATCTGGACTTTTCAACGCAGACATGAAAACATTAATCCATTCAGCTATAAGAGTTTTGTACGAATACGTTAAAGCGTACGAACTCCCGCCAGAAGTTGCGGAATCTCTTGATAGTTTGATAAAATACGGAGAGAAGGTCGAAAAGCCGCTTAATGAGGTTGTTGAAGGAATAGTGTCCGTTATTCGAGAGGGAAAAGGCTTCAAAGTTGAGGGAGCCATAAAGAAGAAAAAGTAATTTTTATTTTTTTTATTATTGTTAACGTATTGTCAGTATTGAGGAGAAAAATGTGTGCTAAGTTTCCCAATAGTAAATTAAATTTGTGCAAGAGACAAAGCCAACTTTAATCTATTAAGCAACTCCATTAGAGTGGTGGCACTCCTACACGAAATGCTAAATCCATTAGAAATAAAATTAAAAAATTAAGGAGAAGTGGAAACTATGCGTAAGAAAAAACACCTAATTGGTCATATAATTTACATTGCATTATATGGTGCGTTGGTAGTATCCACCATTGTGTTCTACAATTCTGCAAATTTAGTGGAGTTAGTGTATGTAGGGTTGATAACCATAGCATTGGGAATCGTTTTTGTTTCATGGTCAAGTAAATCACGAAAGAAAGGACAAATAAGGGGGAGCATTAGTAAGGAAGCCCTTGTTGAAAGTGGAATGTATGCCTTTGTTCGTCACCCTGAATTCTTAGGACATATGCTAATAATTTTTGCATTGGTCATTATTTCACAGCACTGGATTAGCTTGATTATTGGTGTAATCTTAGTTATTTTATTATGCTTTGCTATGATAGAAGAAGAAAAAAGAAATATAGAAAAGTTTGGTGAAGCATACAAAGATTATATGAAAAGAGTTCCAAGAATAAATTTACTGCTTGGAATAATGAGAAAAATGAGAGAGAACATGAGATAAGTATAATACCGACAAGCGTATTCTAGCATTTAATGAGATTTTTGACGTTAATGGAGCAAAAAATAGTTTTCACCTACTTAAATGAGCCGAATTCTCTTCACAAAAAATGACATGGTTAAAATTTAAATTCATTTAATGCATCCAAAACAAGCTTTGAATCGTACTTCTTTATAACTACTCTGCTCTTTCCCCTTCCCCTGCGATAAGCTGTATCGATCAGCTTTAGATGCTCAAGCTTCATCAGCACTTCATGAAACTTGGCATAACTTATCTGAACTATCTCCTTGAACTGCTTGTAAAGCTGTCCTGTCGTCATTTCGTCAGATGATAAGTAAATAAGCTTGGGTAATGCTCTCTCAATGCTGTTCAAAGCTAAAACACCTTTTCTCAAAAACACCTTCCACCCATCTTCGCAAACTGCTTCAACATCTCTAACCTCAATTCTTCTGCTTGCTCTCTTCTCAGCTTCTACTCCAGCCATCTTAAGCAGATATATTCCGTAACGAAGATCTCCGGCTTCGTGAGTCAAGTCTACTATCTTTTCAAGTGCCTCATTGGTTAAAACATCTGGATAGAACCCAAACTTTGCCCTAGAAGATAGGATATCGTATATTTCTTCTCTAGAATAGGGCGGGAAAAGGACTTCATCTGGATGGAATATCGATCCAACGTAGATGTCAAACCTCTCAGCAATTCTAACATCAGTCGAAATTCCGATAGCCCCTATCTTTACACCATCGACTTCTTCGTGGGCCTTTATTAAAGAATGCAGTATTTCGTTCAACACCTTATCATCCAGTATAATGTTCAAATCGTCGAGAGCCACAACTAAAACTTTCTCATCATCCAAAATTTTGTTCAGTATGCTGTAGTAGACCTTCGTGAATGGGATGCCGTAAGATGGTAAAGCATAGCCGTGAACTTTCTCAAAAATCTTTGCAAAAACTTGTTGCTTTGAATTAATTATCTGACAGTTCACGTAAACTGGGATAACAGAATCGCTAACATCTTCAATTTCTTTAAAGAGTAGCTTAACTGCAGTGGTTTTCCCTGTCGATGGAGGACCTAAACATAGAGTGTTTATGGGCCTAGACTTCATCAAAGCAGGTCTAAGATTTGATGCTAGCTGAGAGATCCGCCTATCTCTATGCAGATATTCTTATGGCAAGTAATCTAAATCAAAAACGTCTATGTTTTTAAAGAGGGTTTGATTGTGCCAGAGCACATCCATACTACCTGTTAGGTTCGATAATCATTCCATTGTACTCAAGCAATTCTAACTCTGCTTTAAGCTTCTCTATCAATCCTTTCGTGTAGTATTCTGGGATCCCCATTGCAAGTGAAGCCCTCTCCACGATCTCATTGAGTGAATAACCTTCCTCGATTAACTGCTTCACTATTTTCTTTAGCTCCTTCGCAATCTCTTCTTCGTCAGCCTCATCGACAACTTCTGCATATTTGATGATGTAGCGGTAAAATTCTTTCTCGCCTCTAAGCCATTTCTCCTCTATCGCATGAATTCTTACGTTAACCCATTTGTTGTTGCCTACGGGAAGCCACACCATACTATCATTCCACCGTGACCTCTCTTCTCGAAACCAGCACTTTTGGTTGTAGTTTTCCCTCTATCTCGTACTTCTTATGTAGTTCATTTATCGCTTCTCTGATGAGATGAGACAGTCCTTTAAAGTCTCCAGTTTCTAAGAGCTCGTTGATCTTATCTATCGTAATCGGGTCGACTGATGCCCACACTTTGTCAGTACTCCTGTCTAATTTCTCAATCAGCTTTGGCAACTCATCACCTCCATTTGCTTCTAAGTTTACTTCTACTACACTCCAAAGATTAATATTTCGGTATATTCTAATTCAACTTAGAAGTTGAAAAGAAGACGTAAAAACATAAATACTTCGATGTGTAAATGTAGAAGTATATAGGGGGTGAAAGAATGCCCCTCGTCAGGATATTGGATGTTGAAATCGAAGTTGTAGAAGTCCCAACAGCAATTGAGATAATCGGCGTCTTTGACCCAGATGCACTTAACAAGATTTTGGATGAACTAAGCAGATACATAATTCCAAGTGAGGTAGAAGTAAACGCTAAAACGATCTTTGATGAGTAAGTGTATTTAATTATTTTTTAAACAAAATATTTTGAAAACTTTGAGTTTTTCCGGATTGTAACATACAGGGCATTTCTTCCAGAATTTTGGAACTATGAAAGTTCCTTCCTCAGCATGATACGGACAAACGATTTCTTTTAAATCACCAAACATCTCATAATAAAAAGAAACTTCGTAATCCTTATCGATCTCGAAGAACCAGATAAGCCCTTCTAAAGGTTCACTACCGTGTAAATCATCTCTATAAGCGAATCCCAAGTTGAAGTAGTTGTCTTTGAACTGGCCGTAGTGTACGTGTCCTTCAAGGTGGAGAAAAGCGTCTGAGAATACCTCAGTTTTGTAGTGAGTGATGTATATCGTTTTTTCGTCTATCTGAGTGTAATCGTTGGTTATGTACAGTTCTGGTTCATCGGAGAATTCAATGCTGTCGCGAACCACCCAGAGGTTTTCGATATCTAGTCGATTGAATAGCATTTGCTCAAACTTCATCAAGGGAAAATTGCGACCTCTTCTTTCAACTTCCTCTCTTAACGCTTCAAACAAAAGTAGATCTCTGTTTCCCCAAACGAAGTATACCGGTATATCTAGTGAGTCCAGCTCAAGAAATATTTCTTCAAGATTATTAAGCTCGGTTGTGATAGGCTGATTGAGCGAGACGAAATCACCAGTAAATACAATGGCATCAACATCTTTTCTGCTAATCACTTTTATAATCTTGCGGAGAGTCTTAATCGAACCATGCAAATCTGTAAATGCAGTAAAGTTCATGATTCACCTCTTGTCAAAGAGCGACATAAATAGGATTGCTAATCAGCTTATTGGTGGTTGTATCGTTGATACATCCATGAAATATCGTACATCCTTAGTTAACTTCGTCGATAAAATGAATTAAGAGAGTTATAGGCTATAACTCGTCTACTTTACCAATCAAGTAATACGCTATTTTAGCTAAATCTCCAATGTCAACTCTGCCGTTTCCGTTAAAGTCTGCCATCGGGTTTTGCTCAACTTTTCCTACTACCATTGATGCAATAAGTGAAACATCGTTTATGTCCACTTTTCCGTTTTCGTTGAGATCCCCCTTCACAATAACTTTTAAGGACACCGCCGTCGAGTTCGTCGCCCCGTCGTCGTCCGTTACGGTTAAAGTTACCGTGTAAGTTCCCGGCTTCGAGTAGACATGAGTAATTATCGGCTGGTCGGTCGTAACGACGGTACTGTCTCCGAAGTCCCAAGTGTACATAACTATAAGTCCACCGTCTGGGTCGTAGCTCGACGACGCATCGAACACGACAGTGTCGTTCACATAGGTTATAGATGGAACCCCCATGAGAATTATGACTGGTGGCATCTCAAGGTAGGCTTCGAGAGACAGCCAATCTACATCCACGTAATCAGTATCACAGAGCGAGCAAGAGGAGTGGAAGTAACTCAAGTAAACATTGCCAGACTCTAGGTAACGCTTACACTCGTCTTTGGACGAACAGATAGTATACTTCAAGGGGCACCAACTCGAAACTGGTAACTTTCCTAAGTCTTCCCAACCGTCTTCGTTCATGTTCCAGAGGAACAGGTGAAAGTCAGGGTCATTCGGGCGCGCACGGTGATAAGCGATCAAGTCAATCTTAGTCACGTTAGGTAACCCCTCGACGGAGAAATTGAGTAACGCGTACAGACCTTCGCAACTGAGGAACGAGCACTGTTCCGAGAACACCAAGCATGTTCCGTCCCTGTAGTAGGTGTCCTTGACTGACCCAGAACTACTACCGGTGTATACAACTGCACTAAAAGCTTTCAAGCTCTTTGGGTTTTTCTTAATCAGTTCGATGTAGTACTTAGGGAAGTATTCTATCCTACACTCTCCATAACCTACTTTTCCGTAGCCACTTTCGCCCCATCCCGTACCCCAACTGTTCTTAATGATCCAGTAGCCACCCGTGTCGTTGTACCCCACTATCAATACAGCGTGTCGCTCTGACGATGTACCTTTACACCTGAGTATCCCGTTGCTGTCGTAGTACGCAGTACCCCAATCTACGACAGCTACAATCGGCCCCTTCTCGACGAGGTATTCTTTAATAACCTCTCTATCGCCCGGAACGTAGCCAAAGCTGTCAATCTTCCACACCCTCCTGAGCCACCAAGGACACTTATCTTTGCAGGGAGAATCCGACGCAGTATACGGAAAACAAAGTTCGTCCGTAATTCCTGTGTATTTGATATATCTCAAAGCATCGCTGACGTAAGCTCCGCCACACCCACCAGCGTCTGGATCATCTGGGTAGTATCCTTTCGGAACGCCACAGGACACTAAATCTTGCTCAGACAAATCAACGTTGAAGTAAGGGTCGTTTCTGACGATTTTGATTTTCGCTTCCACTCCCGCTACGCTAGCGAAAGCCCAACAACTTCCACAAGCCCCTTGATCTTTTACGGGCGTCAGCCAATCGTATCCGTCTTTATTCCGCCAATCGAAGGTTTCAGGGAGAGGTTCTAGAGAAGTTTTCTCTTCTCGCACCTCTGCCACTTCAGGTTTTACTAGCTCTTCCTCCTTTACTTTAATACCCACTGACGCCCTTTTAACTAGGTCCATCAGGAGCGTAACGGGTATACCCTTGTCCAGTGCGCGAGCTTGGGAAATGTTCTTAGGAATACAGACGGCGTACTCGCGGGAGAATGGATCCTTTCCGTCAGCAACAGTCTTTATGTCGTTTCCGAGTTTCGCACAGATAGAATACCTCCGCCCACATTTACCCTTAAGAAAATCCCAAGCGTCGCAACTTTCGTATATGCAATAGATTGCGGCGGGATTGGCCATCCCTACCGTGACTTCCTTAGTAGGTTCGTGCGCGGACGCCACGCCACTCATTAACAGAATAAGAAAAACGATCACGAACAATCCTAATACTCTCCCACGGAATAACATAACTATCACCTACGGACACTTTCCCGTGAAGTAATCCCACTCATAACACTTAGTCCCGTCGGGTAAGATACAAACGCCACACTCTGGAGAAAACCTACAGCCTACGTTAGTTGTCACGATTTTGCCACCGTTTCTCTCGCAGTACGTGTACTTCTGCCCGCACTTTCCGTTGAAAAAGTCCCAAGCGTCGCACTTAGTGCCGTCCGGCAACACGCAAACTCCGTATTGGCTCCCGTCTGGCTTCGTCCTTATTTCGTACCTATATCCTAACTTAACACAATAGACTGCAGCAGGATTCGACTCGTCGTCACGACTGACTTCAGGTAAAGGGCGTGGAGCGAATATTATAGCTAGAATTGATAGTACTACAAGTATGAGCGCGAGGATGTGAATATTGCTTCTCAATTTTCCCATAAGTAACGACATTTAGTCTGTATAATATATAATTTTATCCATTCATATTGCGCGTTCTTCTTTTCTTTCTTCCTTTCAAGTGATTGTGAAAGTAGAAGGATGTGGTTGTATCGTATAGTAACCTCATGAGATACCGTGTAGTACAACTACCAGCTTATGTTCTAGGATTGAAGAGATATATTCAAAGTTATTATAATAGTTAAAATTTCGATTTTTAAGCCAGACCTTTTATTTCTGAGCTAAATTTAAACTGTAAGTAAGTTGATAGGAATTTAGATTAGAGTACGTAAAAAATAAACTGCTATCATATCTCTACTAACACTTACAAGTAATCTCCTGCCTTCCTGAAATTTTTTACTTCCACAGCACTCGCAGGTCTTAACTTTTAGTGTGCGAAAATTCTAATGGTGGTTTGTATGGATGAAGCTGTGGGTGGTTTAGTTAGCTTAGAGGATATACCCGGCGTTGGGCCATCCACAGCGGAAAAACTTCGGAATGCAGGCTATACTACGGTTGAGGAGATAGCTATAGCCTCTCCACTTGAGATAAGTGCTGCAACAGAAATCAGCGAAAACACAGCTGCGAAGATCATAGTTGCTGCGAGAAAACTCGCAAATGTTGGAGATTTTGAGACTGGAGATAAGGTTTTTGAGAGAAGGCAGAATGTAAGCAAGATAACAACTGGAAGCGGAGAGCTCGATAGGTTGCTTGGTGGCGGTATAGAGACTCAAGCAATAACAGAGTTCTATGGCGAGTATGGTTCTGGAAAGAGTCAGCTCTGCTTCCAGCTCGCTGTAAACGTTCAACTTCCAGTAAGCGAAGGTGGGCTGGATGGGTCGGTAATCATAATCGATACTGAAGGAACCTTTAGGCCAGAGAAGATCGCACAGATGGCTGAGGCAAAGGGTCTCGATTCTATGAAGGTTTTAAAGAACATACATGTGGCAAGAGCTTACAACTCAAGTCATCAAATGCTTCTGGTTGACAAGGCAAAAGAGATAGCAAAGAAAATGAAAAACAACAGAAAGCCTATAAGGTTACTCATCGTTGATTCTTTAACTTCTCATTTCAGAGCTGAATACGTTGGAAGAGGAACTTTAGCTGAGAGGCAGCAGAGACTTAACAAACATCTGCACGACCTGATAAAGTTCAGCGAGATTTTCAATGCCGCAATAGTTGTTACGAATCAAGTTATGGCTAGACCAGAAGTTCACTTTTACGATTCCACCGCCCCGGTTGGTGGGCATGTTGTTGCACATACGGCAACTTTTAGAGTTTATCTTAGAAAGACTAAAGGGGATCTGAGAATTGCAAGGCTCGTAGACTCGCCGTGCTTACCCGAAGCTGAAGCGATGTTCAGAATTACGGAAAGAGGAATAGAGGACGGAAGGAAGTAAGTAGTATTTGTGTAGATTTTTACACGTTTTTAAATTAAGTTTTTTTATCTTCTAATAAAGAAATGTTTAGATGAGAAAAGAGCTTACGGAGTTTACTCAAAGCTGCTTTTTTAAATTAAAGTTTTCTCTTTTCGATCTACATAGATATCAATTAGCTCTTTGTAGAACTCTGTTTCTTAGTTTTTCAATTAAGCCAACTCGCCAAACATAAGACGTAAGATTTTTATTGTAGGTTAGTTAACAAACTAAAAAATATTCGGATAACCCTTGGACATTACCCGGCCGGTTTAGCATCTTTGCATAGGTTTAGAACCGAGCCTTATAAAGGCGATGAGGGAAGCCGGCCGGGGTCAGTTGTTATTATCTTCGTTATATTTGTTAACACTGTTTTCGGTGGTGTTATGAGTTTAGGTCATGAGAGAGGAAGAAAACTTCGCTACTTTGTCATTTGTTTATCTAAGCTTAGAAAAATTCTTGGAGAGAAGGGATACAAAGTATCGGAAGCCCAGATAAGGCTGATCATGAAGGATCTAAGCAAGATTGATGGATTCGAAGAAATGGAGTTCAGCAGACAGAAGATCTTCATGTCTGTAGTATCGAAGTATGTCAGAGTTTCCAAGTACACGATGGAGCTTGCGTTTCGTCAAGCCGATCAGCGTAGTAAGTAGATACTTCTTTTGTCTTTTTGCTGGATTTGGATGCTTTCTTAGTTGAAAAGCTTTCAGTTGCAATTGTCTTCGTTTCCAACGATGTTTGGTGATGTAAATGTGTGGAATAATCGGTTATATAGGTTCTGAAAAAGCCAGCCCAATTCTGCTAAAGGGTCTGATTAACTTAGAGTATAGAGGCTACGATTCGGCTGGAATGGCAGTTCTAAACTCTAAGAGCATCGAGTGCAAAAAGGGTGCTGGCAAAATAGAGGAGATAAACAGGAGGTTGAATTTTCTTGACTTAGACGGAAATATAGGCATTGCGCATAATCGCTGGGCGACGCACGGAGAAGTTAACGACATTAACGCCCATCCTCACTTTGACTGCACGAAAACCATCGCAATAGTTCACAACGGGATAATAGAAAATTACAAAGAGCTGAAAGAAAGATTAGCGAATCATAAATTCGAATCTGAAACTGATTCTGAAGTCATAGCTCACTTGATCGAGGAAGAATTAAAGAGAGGATTACCGTTTGAGGAAGCGTTTATAAATGCAATCTCACAACTTGAGGGGAGTTATGCTGTTCTGGCAATAAAGGCTGGAGAGGAGAAAATACTTGCAGCAAGGAAAGGTTCTCCATTAGTTGTCGGAATTGCTGATCACGGAATATTTTTTATCGTCTGATATATCATCATTCCTCGAATGGACTAAGAAAGTTATTTACCTTTACGATTATGACATCGTAATAGCTGACAAGAGCGGAATCAGAATATACAATTTAATTGAGGGTGAAGTATCAAGGCCCGTGGATACGGTTGAGTGGGACGCCGAACAGATTAAGAAGGGAGGATTCGAGCACTACATGCTTAAGGAGATACTTGAACAAAGTGAAACGATACAGAGGGCAATACAGCAGGACGAAAGCGTTGTAAACAGGATTGTTGATGAGATAAGAAGAGCTTACGGTATATTTTTCGTTGGCTGTGGTTCAAGTTATCATGCGTGCTTAACTGGAAGCTATTTATTCTCTAAAATTGCAAAAACTCATGTTAACGTTGTTCTGGCATCGGAATTCGAGAATTATGAACATTTTCTTACAGATAGAACATTAGTTTTTGCAGTATCTCAATCTGGGGAAACGGCTGATGTTCTTGAAGCTGTTAGAGCTGCCAAAAGACATGGTAGCAAAGTTATTGGTATTGTAAACAGGATGGGCTCTTCGCTCACAAGGGAAAGCGACGAATTCTTGCTGATGAATGCTGGCCCTGAGATATGCGTTTTATCTACGAAAACTTACACCTCGCAAGTAGCTTTAATGACGATGTTGGCTTACGCTTTAGCTGGGAAATACGAGGAAGGTATTAAAAAGCTCAAGGGGTTATACATGGACATTTACAATTTGACTTCGAGATCGATGAGAGAGCATTTGAAGAAGTTGGCTGAGATGCTCGTTGATAAGGAGCACATATACTTGATTGGTAGAGGATTGCAGTATGCTACCGCCTTGGAAGCTGCACTTAAGATTAAAGAGGTATCTTACATTCATGCCGAAGCCTTTGCCGGTGGTGAGCTGAAGCATGGGCCATTAGCTCTAATCGAAGATGGAACTCCAGTGATAGTCTTTGTAGCCAAGGATAACGAGAAGAAGATTTTATCGAATGCAAACGAAGTTAAGGCAAGAGGAGGATTTGTAATAGGAGTTTCGGCTGAAAGGCATGAAATCTTCGATTATTGGATCAAAGTGCCAGAGTGTGGCGATTTAAATCCGATTGTTCAGATAATCCCAATGCAAATACTGGCGTATAAGTTGGCTGTGCTTAAGGGTCTCGATCCTGATAAGCCACGCAATTTGGCGAAGAGTGTAACGGTTATTTGACTGATCAAAAAATCTCAGCAAAATTTTTAATTAGCGTCGCAAAGTCGAATTATGAAGCAAATAACGTTAGAAGTTCCGGAACACATCGATGAAAAACTTGCTAAGCTTATTTTCGAGTTGGGATTAGCAATCATAGAGAGATTTTCACAAGAAAGCGGAGATACTCGCATATCTTGAGGCGAGAGGATGGCATATTTAGTGGATGCTGATATTTTATACGGATACATCGATCCAACGGATTGGTTGCACGAAGATTTTTCAAGAAGTTTAAAGACATTAAAGTATCTGTTATAGTTGTTTTAGAACTTGCAGTGGTAATGAAAAGAGAATTGCCTGACAAGTTATTTGAAATTCTCAAGACTTTGAACGTAGAAATTTTGAATGAAATAACCAGAGTTGCTTTTGGTTTCATGCAAAAGGTTTTGGTATTTTTGATGCTTCTACCGCTAAATATTACGATTTAACGATCGTCAGCACGGATCACTAAAGATGTCGGTTTAAGTGTTGTAGATCCAAGAAATCTCTGATTGTTGTTTTGGAGGAATCTTATGAAAGCGGTAATTCTTGCTGCTGGCAAAGGAGAAAGACGTCAGCCTCTAACTGATTATAAGCCTAAAGCTATGCTACCGATCTGTAACAAACCACTCATTGATTACCAGATTGAAATGTTGAAAAAGTATGGTATTGACGAAATTGCCGTTGTTGTTGGTTATCTGGAAGAAATAATAAGAGATCATTTAAAAGATAGCGTAAAATTCTATAAAGATAAAAAAATCAAGGGAACAGCTTCAGCGGTCTATGCCGCAAGGAATTTTATCGATGACGAGTTCATTCTGCTTTACGGCGATCTCTTCTTTGATGGATCAATCGATGGGATAATTAGAACTCCTAACTCGATGGCTGTAGTTCACGTTGATGATGTTTCACGATACGGTGAAGTAATTTTCCAAGATGGAAGATTGGTTAGCATCAAAGAAAAAAGCGGATCTGGCAGCGGTTTTGTAAATGCTGGCATTTATCACTTCGATCCTTCAATTCTGGATTTCATAGAGAAGACTGAAGAGAGCGAAAGAGGAGAATTCGAGTTGACGGATTCGATAATGATGCTGAACTCTGTTAAAGTGGTTAGGGTTATTCCATTAAACGGATACTGGAACGACATTGGCTATCCTTGGGATTACCTCGACGTGAACATGTACATGCTCAATAAGATTGGTTTTTCAGTCGGTGAGAACACGGAGATATGGAGCAACGCTACAATAAGAAAGCCTGCTGTAATTGGCAACGATTGCGAGATAAAGAACTGTGTGATCGAGAAGTCTGTAATCGGAAATGGTTGTGTCGTTGGAGAGTTTTCCGTTGTAAAGAGGAGCGTCGTCATGAATAACTCCAATGTTCCTCATTTAAATTACGTCGCAGATTCTGTAATTGCCGAGGGATGCAACTTAGGAGCAGGAACGAAAATAGCAAATCTCAGGTTTGATAACTCCAACGTTAAAGTTACGGTTAAGGGTAAGAGAGTTAACAGCGGAAAGAGGAAGCTTGGAGCTTTTATCGGTTACAACGTAAAGACTGGAATTAACGTTTCGATATATCCCGGAGTAAAAATTGGAAGCGATACATGGATTGAAGCAGGAGTTTTGGTTAATAGGGATGTCAAAAAGGGAAGCTTTATTAGGAACTAATTTGTAAAGCGGATATTGAGTTGTGATTTTGATATTGAAAGGAGTTGTCATGAAATGCCTAAAATCCTAATATTGTAGTATTATCGATAATGCCTAAGGCTAAAAATTTTTCACTATTATAGTTTACCTTGATAATTTGTGAAAATTAATAAGTCCTATAACCTCTAAGATTGTGACAACACACTATGGACGATTTAAATACTTCATCAACAATGTTGCTTCACCACCACCTCTGAAATTATTCGGATAGAATCTTGCAAGGATATTCGTAAAAGCTTAAATGTTCTTTAGCTGGGAATTCAAAACCCAATAAAGGCCAGAAGAACGTTTCTGGTTCGTTCCACATTCTATCTTCAATTAGATGACAGAAAGATGCAAAAGATAAAAACAGGGAATTCCTGTATCTTAAGCCAATCAAAAGGAGAATAAGAATAAATAATAAAGTATGTCCAAAAATTCTGCCATTATTGAGAGGTAGTATAATCATGCCTAATGGCTTATCAATTATATCTGGAAGTATTGAGCCTATGAATATCAGCCTGTAATCTATCTTAACCTTGAATGTCCTATTAATTAGCTAAGCAATCCCAAGTGTAATCCTAACGTGTCCGAATAGTAGCATTTAATAGACTCGTTTTGTAGTGCTATATAACTTTTTAAGACAAAATCGAAAGGTGAAAAGTATGAAGATTGCAATGGTAACAGCCTTCTGGGGGCCGGCTTATCCTACTGGTTCTGGTATTTACGCTTATGAAGTTGCGAGGCGTTTAGCAGAGCAGGGAAATGAAGTGCACGTTTACACGTCCAGCGTGGGTAACTTTAACGAGACTAAATACCCTGATAATCTTCATGTTCACGTTTTACGAACATACGGTGTAGTCTGGAACATGAACCCTGTTGCAAATGTCCTCACCAAGTTGCTGCGTGAAGATTTCGATATCGTTCACGTTCACTCCTACATCTTCTTTATGTCAAATATGACGGCTTTAGCAAGGGTTTTCAAGAATTTTAAGTACGTCCTACATTTTCACGGCGGTTTAAATTATTCTGAAGCTAAGATGTTTTATCCCCGGAGAGTTTGGGCAAAAGAAAACATATACGATAAAACGCTTGGGTGGTTTACAGTGAAAATGGCTGACAAAGTGTTAAGCGTGGCAAAAAGCGATATTCCGATAATAAAGAAGAAGTTCGGTGTTGATGC
>Ga0190369_1000034_pt1 | contig 18712 bp, 31 predicted proteins | sample 4872181213_MG_FD_165051 | JGI IMG/M metagenome (GOLD analysis project Ga0190369, IMG submission 165051) | Hydrothermal vent microbial mat bacterial communities from Southern Trench, Guaymas Basin, Mexico - 4872-18-12-13_MG | ecosystem: Environmental > Aquatic > Marine > Hydrothermal vents >... | reverse complement strand
ACACTGTAGCATGGTGAGAATGAACATTCTACACGATTTAAAAAACATACCAGAATGAGTGTACTACACTCTACTACACACAATAAACCATAAATGGGACATCAACAAGAACAAGAAACAAGACAAAGGTACACCAAAAAGAACATAGAGGTACACCAAAAACCAAAAAAACAAAAAAAGAAAGTCAATTTAAGCTAAAGTAAAGTTCGAGAAGAATGAGCTTTGTTCGAGTATAGATTTCCTTTGTTCTATCTAAGTAACTTATCATGAAGTCAATTTCATGTTCTGGTAAATGTTCAACTTCTAAGAGTTTTTTGAATGCTATTAAGTTGATGTAAACCTCAATTAAGCAATCTTTTGCTTTTAATGCTCGAGTCAATAGATCAATTGAGCTCATTGTTCTTGAATTTTGAAGTTTGCTTATGATCATGTTTAAAGTTCTAATAGCTTTTGGTATAAGAGCTAGATGGTAATTTATCAAGTCGTTTAAGATTTGGAGTTTTCTATTGTAGCTAAACATCTAGACTAATCTAGAAAGAGAGAGTTTAAAAAGGTAGCGTTGAAAGGAAAAAAAGAAAAAGAAAGGTTGTTTGATGTGAAATTAAGAGTATTGCTTAAGTATTTTCTTGAGACTTGAAGAAATTTCCTTAAGTGTCTTTTCAGTATTTTTAAGTATGTTTTCAAGGTTATCGATCTCAAATCCTTTTTCAATTGCGGTTCTCACGTAAAACAGTAAATACATGACAAGAAGAAGCTTGTATTCAGCATCGAGAATGAGACATTTCATAGATATCCTAATGAGGTCTGGTTCTAAACCACATTTTATGTAAAGCTCGTGTAGATAATGGTAAATTTTTTTGCATCTCTCAAGCAATTCATCGATCTTTTGGATAAAATACTCTTTGGTACTCATATTACAAGAAAAAGTTATCTGAGGGGTTTAAAAGTATTAAAAGGAAAGGGAAAAGAAAAGGAAAAAAGAAAGGTAGATTTAAGTTAGATTGTTACTCAATGATAACGAAAGCAAACTTAGAGCCAATTGACTTTGATGTTGTCCAAGTTCTTAACGATTTATCGTATACCAAAACATTTCCTCCAATAAAGCGTTCTGCGTAGTAGTGTGCAATTAAAAATTCTCTATTCCAGTTATCCTTTACATACTCAATTACATCAGTCACATTGTTACCTAGAACCTTGAACTTCTTGTTTTCAAATATGTCGATTAGTATTTTCAGTAGCTCAATTACTTCATTAGTATTAACAATGTCAGCGAATGACTCGAATGTCAAAATGTTAAGACGTTCAATGTATGGATCAGTAAAATATCCTACTGTAGTCACAACGATCTTTTCATCAACACCTCTCACACCGATCTTTGCTATAATTTTTTGTTGAATTAACGGATACCATCCAATAGTTAAAATGTTTACATTTTCACCTTCTTTGACTTTGTTGAAATACTCTTTAGCTGAATCGGGTAATTCATCAAATTTTTTACCATATTCCTCTTCGAGGTTAGCTTTTACGATTTTTTCAACATTTAAGCACCACGCATAAGGTGATTTATACCAATGCATGTAGTTTAGGATTTCCTTGAATGTTCTTGGGTACTTTTCAACTAAGTATTTATACGTGTGGTTATATTTGATTAGGTATTGGAATAGTTTTTTGGTAGACATAGCTCAATCTAGATTAGTCTAATGGTGCAGAATTTAAGTTTTAATTTAAGATAAAAACGTATTATGGTGAATGATAGAAAAGAAGGAGAAAAAGAAAGGGGAAATGGTTTTGAGGAAAAGAAAGGAAAAAGAAGTGTTAGGTTTCGTTTAGAATGTAGCGGTAAATCTTGTCAATGCAATCTTGTGCTAGACTTCTACAATATTCACTACCGTAATTTTCTCTCTTGGCGTATCCTCTAAATAGGTCATCAAGAAATGGATAGCATACACTAGGACAGATTCCTTCGTCAAGGAACTTCTTAAGCGTTTTAATTAGTTCTCCTACATGGAACTTCACATATTTCCCGTTACGAGTCAAAATATGGATATATACAACATCATTTTCAATTGTTACCCATCTCATCATCAGAAAAACCCATTGTCTGATTTTTAAATTTTGCGTATATTACGCTAATATTATTCAACTATCTTTCTTAGAAGTTTCTCAAGTGCTTCTAATGTACTAATGTTAAGACCATTTAACCTCTTAGCGATAGCTTTTCTCCATGATTTGTCTTTCTGTAACATCTCTAATAACTTCTTCGCTATTTCAATTTCTTGTTCAGTGAATTCTTTACTAATTACATTAGTAGTAATTTTAGTTAATAGTTCAGTAACATGTTCATCGCTCATGAACAAAGCTATCCATTTACGTGGTATCTTAGCTACTATGAAACATTTAGATCCAGCTATTGTACTTTCAATTTTCTTTGCCAATTCAATTAGCCTTGAAATAGCATGCTTTTTCTTGGTAATTTTAACAGATTGATGAATATCTTTAAATTCAAAACCTTTTTCCTTCAATTCCTTGAAGAATCTCTCAATAGTAAGTTTTCTTCTAACCTTGTCTGAGCTTAAGTTCTTACCAGCCTCATATAATACAACTAATAGTCTAGCTGACTTAACGCTTTCAGTTTTTCCTTTTTCTGAATAGAAGGTTCTTTTTCCTTTCTTAGGTAATCTTGCAAGAAATAGTTGAACGTTAGGTAGTTTCGTAATTAGGTAAGAAGCTACTTTCATTAACTTAGAAAGTGTGTAACGCTTATCGGTTATGTAGACTGATGGTGCTAGTTTTTCTAATTTAATGTTGAATTCATCTTGAACATCATCTAAAACCTTTTGAATAAGTCTTGACCTTTGAGTCCTATTCTTAACATTCAATAACACATTCATTGTTAAGACTATTAGCCTTGCTTTTCTCTTTTGGAGGTATTGAGCGATTTCATTTGGTGTCTTTAACCCGCTCATGTTCGCTCATTAACCCGCTACAGGGGTTAATAAGCTTTTTGCCTTGCTCCCGTCAACTGAGTTTTGGACCACGTTAGGTAGCCTTACCAGCTAGGGTTTTCTTGACTTTTCAAGAGGGGTAAGTTCATTGGGGACCTTGGCCTTTCAATTTGTCTTTGAATAAGTCATTAAAAATTTCTTTGAGTAAGACGTATTTTAATGCTTCGTTCTCAATGAGTATCGTCATCACGGTGTCTATAGACAATTTATGTTGTGATAGTCGATTCTCAATGTTTTTTCTAGCTCTTTTCCTAAGTTCATTAGCTTTGTCAAAGAATGACTTGTATCCAAATTGAGCTATGTTTTCGAGAATGTAGTCAATGATAACAGATGAATATTCGTGTAGCTGGACCAGTAGCAATAACTTACGTTCGACGTCAAGTTCACGGATTTTGTATTGTTCGTAGAGTTTTTTGATGGAGTTTGCAATAATTTTGTCTACAAGACTCATTGAAAGAAGGTGTCTAATATACTAATTATTTATATTTAGTATTTAATTTAGTGGTGTATTACGATGGTTAGAACCTCATACCATACCAATACGTTATATCTTTAATTCTACGTTTTGGTCTTGATCCCCATAGGAATCTATTTCCAGTTTCTTTCAATTTCCACGATTTTGAGTAGTGCCACGTCATAGCGTAGACTGAACAATGATCATAGTAGTTGTACATTTCTAATCTACCAGCTTCTTTAGCGAAATAGTGTTTGACTAGGTGAGGGTGCATCATTACTTGTCGTAGCCTTAGCCTAACGTATCTATTGTGAACAACGTCTATTGGCACGTTGACGTAGTCAGTTAACTTGGAGTAGCCTTCACCTGCACTAAACATAGCGTTAATCAATTCTTCTTGTGGTTTTTTCCATGCTATGAAGCTGAAGTATAGATCTGTAGGTTTTGATCTACCTAGATATGGATCAGCTCTAGCACTACCAGCGTATGTGTATCGTAGAATGTAGTACGTGACTTTCAGTCCCTCAAGCATCTTCACAGTTATTGGTGTAATTTTGATAGCAAAAGCATCGTGTCGACATGGAAATGGTCTTTCCTTAGCTATGTATCTACGTAGCCATGCTATGAGTTGTGGATACTTCTCCATTATTGCTTTAGTTATACCTCTAGCCTTAGCTACCTCACGTAGTACTACCATAGCCATTTGTCGTTGTTCTGGAGGTATAAGGTCCAAAAACTTATCATCAATGACAACGGACATGTACTCTTTAGGTACTTCAAGGTGCTTAATTACGAACCATAGTTTTGCTCTACCACGAACAATGTCTATGAACAATTCAGTCATTTCTCTACGTCTACGAAACTCAGATTCTAGCTCTCTCCATCTACGTGTCGTTACTTCACGTAACCATCTAGCGAACCTACGTAACCACTCAATTCTACGTTGAATTCTTTTTGCTCTAAATCGCTCATGGTATCGATCTCTAGCTTCATGTCGTGGTCTTACCATGTTATCACCTTATGTTTGAACTATGAGTATTGGTCTTCCAGCTACATAGTATATGTCAACTAATAGATACCACACATTTCTCTCGCTATGGTATACACCTTTACCTACATCAAAACCATAAATTATCCATGATGCATTATCTGGAAAATTGGTTTCAAGGTAAACATATCCTCCATCTAGCCAAACTGTTAGTGTATCTTTTTCAATTTTCCATCTACCTACACGAATTTTCGCATATGCATAATGATCTTCCTTTGTGATTTTTGCTTGTAATTCGTATTCTGTAGTCATTTCATAACCTTTAACAGCAAATACCGCACCGTAAAGTGTAATGTATTTTGGTGATGTAAATTCGGCACTCTCAATAAATGGAGTTCCACCTCTTGCTTCAATGCATTTCAATCTCACATATCTACTATGAATATCCTCAAATGTATATCCAACTAATGTATATGTTGTTTTCTTTGTGACTCTAAATAGAATGAAATTTGATACGTTTTCAGCTGTAAGTTCACCAAGAACTTTTGGACCTGGTAGTGGCTCAAAGACAAATACATCGACTTGAGGTACGTATATAGTTTCAGTGTCGTAAGTCAACGCCATTTTAGGTCCAGTGTATTGAAGGTAAATGTTTGGTGCATAAGTCTCAGACAATGTAGCGAAATCAGTTTCAACTACAGATACGTAGTCGTAGAGTTTCTTAGTGACGTAGCGATATTTATCCATCATGTAGTCCATCATTTCCTTCATTTTCGATATGATTTTGTTAGATGCATCTACATGCTTAGCTCTAATGGTAATTACGTCTTGAATAATGCGGTTAATGTAGTCTTGAATCTTTGATATGACTCTATCTAATTCTTCAGCCATAACTAAGAAAAAATGAATTGTTATGGTTTTTAGAACTAACGATTAATGAAAAAGTGTTATTCTTCTTTTAATTTGATGGTTATTTCCTCAATCTTGATGTTTTGACTATGCTCAAGGTGAACAACATCTTTACCAGCTGTTAACGCATCTCTCAATATTACTCCACTTGTCATAGCTACCATTAATGACAACTCTTTAGCACCTGGTACACTAGGTGAGATAATCATTAGCCAAGATGCCAATATCAATAGTGTTATTGATGTAACTATCTTAATTGCAAGTTCATGCATTGATTTTGATTTTTTCTTTAGATTTGTCATCACGTTTCGTTTCTTCACGCTCATTTAAATACCTAATGATTATTTTGAGCATACCTTCAAGTTTAGATAGTCGTCTATCAATGTTTATTACATACGATAAAGTGAATACTACTAAAGCAAATATTAATTGATTGATTATGTCCATCACCAATTTAAACGATGGATTAATATTTCAAATTGTCGTTCAGAAACTCGCAATGCTTATCAAATACTTTGACTTACTACGTACAGAAGTTAAGCATAGACTTGGAAAGATAGCGTCTGAAAGAACAAAGCAATATCGTGGTATTGAAAGGCTACCACATTACTTCAATGAGATTACTAGGTTATTTCATGAATATCGTAAAGCTACTATTTACTTTAACCCATTCATAAGGGTTTGAAAGGTGGTTAAGTTATGCCATTAAATGCAATTATTGGTATATTAACTCCAGTAGCTGAGACATTTTTAGCACCATTGATTGAAGATGCGATTGCTGGAGCATCATGCGTTATTAGAACTGAGATAGCTATAGCTACGGGTTACCTACGTAACCTAGTAGCTGGTACATTAGACACGTTCATTCAAGCTGAACCACATTCATCAACTGGTCTTTCAGCTCAAGGTCTTACACGTGTCGTTGAAGATGTTGTTAGAGCTACGTCATACCTAGCCATGATTACAAGTGAGGAAATAGCTGAGGAAATGTTCATGGAGCTTATTCAAGAGGGATTTTCAAACGCTATTCAGACATCAGTAGGAGGTGCATTTCAATCGATACTAAACGTATGGAGAGGCTCAATTCCACTTAATCCAGATGAAATGAGTGAGGTAGTTAGAGTAATTGATGCAGTTGATACAGATTCAGCGTCATTGTTGATAGCTATGAGTGGTAATAACTTACCTACGACGTTTCTTAGAGCTATAATTGGCTGGAGATCCTACGTTGATGAACAAACTAGATCTATACGAACTCAATTAATGGAATTGCTTAGGAAATGGAATGAGACGATAGCATGGATACATGAACTATCTAAAGCGATAGCTGAAACTGAATTCACTAATAGTCTAAATGTTTATCGTGAAGCTTTAACTAAAGCTATAACCATTATCGACATGGTAGCTGAAAGAGCATTATCGAGACTCCAAGAATTGCTGATTGAATGTAGAACAGCTAAAGAGTGGTTAAACATGGGAGCTATAACTGAAACTGAAGCTAAAATGACAGCTCTTGAAAATGAAGCTGAAGCTGACGTAACTTACAACACCTACGAAACTATTAAGAATAGTGCATTATCAGCCGTTGATAAGGTAACAGTTGATCTTTACTCGCTAGTTGACAACATTAACGACATGTTAGTTAGGTATCTACAACACATCAACAACATGATTAATGCATGTCAATTAGACTTTACACAAGACTTCAACAAATTGAAAGAGGCGTTAAAGAAAGTATCAGCCTATAGACATGCCGTTGATACTAAGACTAAGATCGTGTTTCCAATTGAGATAGCTGGATCACCAATAACACCAGTAATACCAGGTGCTACGTATCCAGTTGTTGTAGAATACGAATTAACAATATATACGTACTAGCAAGGTGTTAGTTGATGCAAATCAATACTGGTATACCTAATGCATTAGTCGTAGCGATTAGACGTGATAAGAGATTTGGAGCATACACATACACAGATGAACGTGGGGTAGCGAAATTGAAACTTCCTCCAGGTGAATACGACATATTCGTCTTCAAAGAGGGTTACTACCTACATGCTCAAACTAACTTGATATACACGAACATTATCAAGTACGTCGATCTTAAGGAATATGTCATAGAGAAAGTAGTCTACGTATGGGCTTATCCCGAATACGCATATTACTACCCATACCAAATGCTTACAAGTGCTTACTACGCATTGTACTATCACCCAGAATATTTTCAAAAACATGCATCATTTCTACTACGTGTACTACAATGTCAATTAGCTGAAGGTAAATTTGGTATGAGTGGAGTTGTATATCCAGCTAGATCATACCGCATTATTGACTATACATTTCCATTCAGTACTGTAAGAGCAATATATGGAGCATCACTATACTATGGAGTATTCTACGATCCTCCATTTTCATGGGTTAGATATCTATCAAATGCTCAATGGTATGTACAAATAATCTATCTTGGTTAATGAAAAATAAACAATACAATTAAATACACATTCAGTCTATCTTTTTCCACAGATATGTCATTTATTGAGTTATTCAACAATTTCGCTAACCTAGTAGAACTGAAAATGCCAGAATTAGCATACATGTTACGTAAATTCTCAAAACTAACATTCTATGAGCGTATAACCACACTTAAAGCATTGGTAAAATTCCTAGATAAGTATTGTGAATGTAGAGCTGGAGTAATACCGTACAACGTAACTAAAAATATGACAATAAATGAGTTATGGAAATTGATGAATGAAACTAATGACCCATTGGTAACAGAAAACGAAATGCTTTTAGGAATTATAAATCTTGAGGGAAATGAAGCATCATCAGATTACTGTATTTGTGGAGGCGGTACATGTGTAGAAAATCCTCCATATCCATGTAGTGAAACAATTAAAGATTGGTCTGGTAAATATGTCTGCGATAAAGATTATAGACATAATTATTACCACAGATTAGGAATTTGTGATGGTAGACCCTGGTGGCAGTCATACCGTGACAAAGGTACTCCAAATTATAGATGGTATATTCGTGAGGGATTGTTAGTACTAGAAACAATCATTACGCCTAGTGCATCATATACAGTTCAATCGATTGTATCAATAGCAGACTACAATACACGAACAAGTACTACATGTTGTAGTTCATGTCCTACAGATGCTGTAGTGTACACTGAAGATGTTCCAATTTGGTATTGGGAGGTAGAAGCAAAAGTGGAATCAAACGCTAGTTACAAGGTAATGGTAGGTTATAAACTTGTTTAACATTTGATAATTCAAAGATATTCCTTAACTTTTTTGATTAGTTTCTCGGATACTTTTTTCCATGTGAAGTTTTCACGTACATAGTCAAAGGTTTTCTGGTAGATCTTCAGAACTTCATCGTAGTTATTCATCACGTACTCAATTTTTTGAGCTAAATCATTTGGATCTGGGTTTACTCCCATTCCATCGTGCATCAACGATATTATTGGTGAATGTTCATATATCCTAACTCTACCTCTAGACTTAACTCTAAGACAAGTTATGCAATAGTCATCGAAAGCTCCATGCTCACTTACAATTACAGGTTTTCTTCTTGCTAGTGCTTCAAGTGCATTTAATTCAAATCCTCCAGATCGAGATGGTACCAGTACCAGGTCCACGCTATCGTACAAGTCAATTAATTCATCTACGTCTAACCATGCTCTAAGTATGTACACGTTTTTTAGGTAGAACAATAGATGGAATAGTGGATCAAATACCTCAGATAACTTAACGATGACGTAGATGTTGTCATACTTCTTTTGAAGCTTAGCGATAGCCTCAGCTACTACGTCAGCACCTTTTCTGAATGAGTCATGCCATAGGAAATACAAGATCCTAAAACCTTTTAGGTCCCTAATGAACTTGATTTCTTCTGACTTAGGTTCTCTTGGTTCTCTAAAGAAATATTCATCTACTCCATGCCACAACACATCAACATCACTTTGAACACCACTCGCTAAGAAAACCTTCTTACAAAACTCACATGATGCGAACACGTAGTCGTGGTTAGATAGTACCCATGCCGATAGTGGTGTTAAGTGATCAGTATCACATACATCAATAGCTATTAGATGTTCAAAGTTACGTATAATTTTTGGAAATGCTGGAGCTGGTGACCCAAGAGCTATGTGTAGTGCTGGATGAAGAATAGCAAGTTTACCTTTAGCATTAACGAGATGTAAGTAACGATCATGCTCAATTACCTCAATACCAGCATTTTGAAGTTGTTCAATGTATTTCTTAGCTACGTAGTGAAATGACACTTTATGTGTCTTGAAGTATATGTAGTGGACCTTCATAGTCACTTACCTTCACTTTCACTTCTCGGCTTTAAGCCTGGTAAGAACATGAATCTATTCATCATGAAGTTAACCATGACGTTGTAAAGTATTGTTCGTATAACTTCTGATCTATCAAGTCCCATATAGTCAGCTAACATGTCAAGGAAATCAACAAGTTCTTTCGGTGCTCTAAAACACACATTCTTTACCTCTTTACTTGTATTACGTGTGTTAGACATATCGTATTGCACATGGAAAGCACAAAATATTTAGCTAACGTTTAACGTGTTAGACATCGAGGTATATGTCTACCGTATTAGTTGAATACAAAGGATATATTCAGCCAGTAACGCCTCCAGACAACGTTTTCTTAAAATGGAGAGATACATTGTATGATAGACGTGCATTGATCTATGAGAGAATTCACACCAAAATACCAGACATAACATCATTCATAACTTACTTAGCTACACCAGCATATGAGCAATGGAAAGAGTTTGTTAATCCATACTGGTTCAAAGCTGACGTAGCATCATTGAAGCATGCTATTAGAGTTAGAGCTGGAGCACCAAGATTCTTACAACACGTCTATGAAGCATTTCAGCCTGGAGCTACATTCCAAAAGAGAGTCTTAGAGAGAGCTGATAGGTTTAGAACAATGGTAGCATACCCATTAGGTAACGTAGGTATTAGATACTACATGGGTTGGGGACCTGGATATAAGGCTGTAGGCTGTATAACTGGTGACAAGAGAGTTAAGCAATACATAACAGCTGAAGAAACATTTACTGGTGAACCAGTTATTGCACTTGATCCAGAAGTCATTGTTTTCTTGAGACCTACATTAATAGCTGAATTAACATTAGGTGCAACATTTGCTCAATATGCACATGAAATTGGAGCTACTGATCTAAGAGATGCAATCATATCTGAAATCAACGACAAGTTAAGTAGAATCATTAGTGCTCACAAGAAACCAGATCTTAACGTTGTATTGCAATTAGGATTTGATCCCGACAAGAACAAAGTCTACGTCTACGCTAAGGTAGAGAAAGTAGCATAATAGGTCAAGCTAACTTAAACGATTTGGTTAAATCCTTCTTTTTTCCTTTCTTTTCTTGAATGCCTTACATTAACTACCCTACTTTCCTCATTGTTGACTATGGAAAGAAAATTGTAACGTACGTCCATATTTGGGATATGGTATCAATGTTTGGTATACCAATATACGTAACACCAATAACAGATGCTGAAGTTCACGCTAAACTATACGTCAACGATCAGCTAGTTCAAGAAGTTACATGTCCACACATAGATGAAGGTGTTTATAAATGTGAGTTTGATGACACATCGTCATACAAGGGATTCATAGTGTACGATGTACCTAACTACTACCTACGTGGTGAAACTCAATTCCTAAGACCAATAACAAGTAAAGAAGTTGAACTTGCTAGGAAAATCTTAACGAACATGTGGGTTATCAAAGACTACAAGTTAATTATCTACGATGATGATATGTATACACCATTGTATTGCTTCTACTTGTACGATCTCTATGGTTATCCATCAATGATTAACGTGTTTAAGAGAGTACCAATACCGTGTCAATACATCTAGAACCATGTCAATTGTAACTTTTGGTCTTGGGTCCCCCAATAACCTAGTAACGATGGGTTTCACTGGAGCTAAGGTAGTTAATGCTGGTAAATCATTTGACTACTTTCAATTACCAGTACCGCAAGACTATCCAGGTGCATACAAAGCCACATTTAGGTACCCTACGTACGGCTTATGGTTTGATGGTTATAAGTTCGCTGAGATCAAAACCATGAAGTATCGAGCATTGAACTACCTTGAACCTGGAGACATATTCTTTGGAGGTCTCGACATGATTTGTGATGGTGAAATCTATTGGTATTGTCGACAAATGATGAAGTTGATTTACAACAGATTAGTAATTGAGTGTGCACGTAGGTTAAGTCAAGGTCTTGATTGTAGAGATATTGTTCAATGGATCAATACCGCATACTACATATTTGCTAAGAAAGGTACTAGACCAGATAGAAAGGTTTTGATTCTTGTAGACGTAATTTGCACAAAATGGGAGAATGGTACTTGCAAGGAAATGTTAGTGATTTTTGATTACTATGACGTAGCTCTACGTGAATGATATTCCTCAATAACCTTGAAAGCTGAAAATGAAACTTCTTCCTTGTCAAGAAAATCTACTAGCTTTAAAGCTTCATCGTCATCTCTAACCAAGTACGTCATTCTTTGTATATGCTCTACGCTTCTCAATTTGCTTATGAAGTATCGTATCCTAAACCATTTAGCTTTATAGTTCTTGGAGTCATTCAATGAGCGTATTACAACTATATACATACTAATCTAGATTTACACGTGTACTTAATATAAGATTTAGATTTATCTAGACATGGATAGCTATGTCTAACATCTACTACGAGATTGGAAAAGCAATTGAAAACCTACTAATCAAAGAACTAGCTGAACATGGAATCTTTTGCTTTAGAGTTAGTCATAGTGGACATGGATATAAACCAGATATAGTTTGCATATGCAATGGAAAGGCTTTCATGCTTGAGGTTAAATATCGTAGTAAGGAAACTCAAATAAGGTTCAACAAGATTAGAATTCAATACCTCAAGAAGCTTCAAGAGTTAACTAATACTCCAGTGTACATAGCCATCAAATTGTTCAAATTGGACCAGTTCTACTTTGTTAAGTTAGATGATGTACCTCACACTATTTGGGGTAACTACAAGATTGATCTTGAGGATCTTAAGAGGATAGGTATTCCGTTCGATAGATTTATATTGATGGTTAAGTCATGAATGATTTTGAATGGAATCTCAAATACTATCAATTGCTTTATCTTCTGAAGATATTGGTAAGCCTCTCTTGTTTCACGAACAAATCTACTATGTCGACGTAGTTAAGTCAAAACAATTCAATTTCACTAGGGGTTTCATATTAGTTGACGTTAATGGTAACATAATTCCAAGATTTGAAAATCAAGTTTTTGGAAATGAACGTTTAATAGCTGAGTTTCACGAAATTCCTCCACCAAGAAACTTAATCGACGTAGAGGATCTAATGCAAACACCTGTTCTGGATTTGAAAGACGTTTATAGAGAGGTCCATAGTGTGCTCAGAAAGGTAGTTGTTTTTGATGATGAACGTCACTACGACTTAGTTACGGCTTATGTTATGTACACTTGGCTACGTGGATTATTTCCTAAGAATGCTAATCTCTACGTAACTGGATTTCCATCAACTGGTAAGTCGCAAGTAGCTAGGTTCATCAAGGCATTGGCTAGGTACCCAATTGATTTCGTAACTGAAACGTCTAAGTCGTTAACCTGGTATATCGCTCAGACTTTAGGTATCGTAATCATTGATGAAGCTGAATATTTAACGAAATCCAGGTTAGCTAAGTTACGTAGAATGCATGAATATACCATTGAGACCAGGTTAGTTGGTCTTAGCGGTATGGGCTTAACGCAAATAGTTCTTAGAGTTGATGCTCCAATAGTCATATCAGCTACACATTTACCAAGTGACATAGCTTTCTTGTCAAGAGGTTTCCTAATTAGAATGAGGTACGATAAACCAGAAGTGAAATCCATAGACTTCATTGAAGATGTTGAAACTATTAGACTCGAAATGTATCGATCGTTACTAGCTAATTGGTTTAAAGTTTACACCACGAAATACGCGATACTAGAGGAATTGAGAGGTAAGGAATTTGATGAAAGAGCTAAAGATATTTCACTACCATTGATGACTATCTTGAAGCTATGCGATAAGGATTACCTATGGGTTTTAGAGTACGCTGAGAAATCCATCAAACAAGCATTCTACGCTACACCAGAAAACATCGTTTTCGTGGAGATCCTAAGATACATACAATCTAACGCTAAGGTAATCGATGGAAAATACGTGATTAAATACGGTGACGTCTATAGGAAAGTCAAAGAGCTATGTAAAGAGACATTTGCATCTACACACAAGGTAGCTTACCTATTGCAATACCTCTATTCTGGATGTGAGGTGAAATTGATAGATAAGGAAGTATGTTTCGTATGCGATAAACGTACAGTAGACCACGTCATTGAGCTAGCTAAACTAGACTAACTGAATGTTTCAGATATACTGAAACTTTAAATACCCCTCCATTCTAGATTAATCTCGATGTCTCACTTAACAGAACTTGAGAAAAATCAACATCTAATTGTTTCAGCTGGATTAGCAATTGCTGAGAAGTTAATTAGAAAAGCTATGGGCTGTGTTCTGAAAGATCAATACGGTGACAAGATTCATTCTCCAGAAGGTATGTTAACGTCAGCTAGTACGTACATTAAGTCAGCTACCGTAGCCATCGATACAGCTGTATTTGGTGTAAAACCAAGTGAGAACGTCTTAAGAATGCATAGAGACACTATTCAAAAGCTAATCAACTACCTTGAAGAATTAATCAACTTACCATACGAAAAATCAAGATTCGTAAATGTTCTTGATAAAAAAGCCTTTGAGTATAAATACGAAAAGGTTAGACATCACGCTAGAGTCCTAAGAAATAGACTTAAACAACTTCTTAGGTAATCTTTTTCCATATTTTTTACGTATCATTGTCTTGAAGTAATACTTAAATATTTTTTGACGTATACTTCTACCATGCCTAAGACTAAAGCTAAGGAGAAAATGGTGTTAATATCTGTTCACATACCTAAACAAATGCTTGATGAACTAGATGAATTGGTAAAGCAAGGTAGATTTCCAAGTAGAAGTGAAGCCATTAGGATAGCAATTCGTGATTTGTTGATAAGAGAGGCTAGGTTACGTATGCAAGAAAATGAACAACTAGATGTAATTGTACCAGGTAGATAGGTTTTCTATTCCTCGCACCTACAATTCAAAATATCTAACATTTCTTTCAATATCATCTCCAAGAATTTTCCTTTCTCGGTTTTTCTTATTCTCCACGTGCCAAAACTTTTCATCATCTCCACAACGCCTACTTCTTTCAATTTCATCAATGTGTATCTTATAGAACTGACATGAATACCACTTCTTAGACTTATCTTGGATATGTGAGTCCACTCATGATCATCGATGTTCTTTAGTATTAAGTAAAGTCGACATAGATCGATAGTGCATTCTCTACGTGTCATATAGCTATAATTTAAACTATAGTAATAAATAAATTTAGTGTAAATTAGTAACGTAATATGAGACTCACTTTTCAAACAATGGTGAACCCAAAAACAAAACAAGATGTAGATGAACTTATATCTAAACTAGATACCTTAGCTACCGTAACACAAAACATATACATAACAATCATATACATGCCTACGAAAGCCGTACAAGCTACAAGATATTCAACTAACGGCACTTGGAAAGAGTCGTTTAAAGGTTATTTATACGACAATATACCTAACGTGGTGCTAATCATAAACTTTGAGCTCTAGAGACCATGCCAATAATAATTAAATGTTCAGCTTGTGGATTCATGTTTTACCAAGGAAATCAACTTGTAGCTATTGATGATGTTTTGAAGAAATGGGGTTATAGATGTCCCGTTTGCTTATCGAAAGTAGAGCCGAAAGTCGTAAATTGGAAAATTGAAGCTAAGGAGGTCCCTAAGATTTACATATTGAAATACAACAAGTATTTTACTTGCATCAAGAAAGTTCATAGAGGTTACGAATTCAAATGTGCTTTATGCGGTAGACATGTTTCAATTGGAGAACTCTATTATGAAATGGAGCCAAGTAGAAGAATTTGCTTCAAGTGTTTCTTGGAGACTTTAACTCCAGATGAACTTGAGCTTGTTCGAGAAATAGTATACCTCAAATACGGTATTAATCTAACCTAACTTTCTTTTCCTCTTTTCCTTTTTTCCAGAAGATCATTCTGACTTTTCTAGAAACCTTAGCCCCCTGAGAACCTAAGCCAACTGGTATGGTCCTAAACTCAGTTGACGGTTCTAAGTAGCCCCGACGTAGCGGGTTAATGGTCCCCTGTTAACGGGTTAATGGAAGGTCATGGTTGAGACCATCACCATAGGTTTCCTAAAGCTCTTTTAACTTTCTTTTCTCCAAGATATTCGTCTCTTACAATTACACTATCCTTCTCTAACTTTTCAATATCGTCAATTTTTTCATCGATATCCATGACTATGTACTCTACATCTCTATCCTTAACTAGCTTGAATCTTGCGTCGTGAACGTGGAATAGTATGTGCTTAATGTTCGTTAGGTAGTCGTATCTCTGGACCAGTGCAATTAAGTTACCTATGTACATTAGCTTATCATCTACCTTGACGAACACATCTAAGTCATCTGTTAGGATCACGTCGTAGTTCTTATGTGCTATACCTAACTTCTCTATTTCCTTCTCTATGACGTTTTTCAGTTCCTCTACTTGGAGTAACTTAAGTAATTGCTTACTTTTGCTCATAGTACCTACACCTTTCAACTGGAGCTTCTACTCTACCTAAAACTCTACAGAAAATCAGTATACGTCGATCATTTGATGATCTATACTCTACCGAGTTATACATGTAGTGTTTGCATGTGTAACAAATGATTTTGAGACCTTGAACTGACATACCTATCACCTAGTTCATTAAGGCTTCAATTATTTTGTTCTTGACTTCAACTTCACTCATTTCAACTTCATTTAAGGCGTATTGCTTAAGTAATTGCAAGGTGTTCTTAACCTTAAGTAACCTCTTAATTTCCTTGCTATTGGTTTTCTCAGCAATAGCGTCAATATTCATTCTATACTTAGACTCCAAATCCTTAACTATCTTAAGCATCTCTTTAAGCACCTTGTCTATACCTTGCATCTTCATAGCTATGATGGTCTTAAATGATTTCCATGCTTGACGACTCTTTTCATCAATAATCATCTTAAGTATCGATGTAGCAAGTTCAACAACATCGTTAATCTTGTGGATAATGTATTGTGGTATCGATACTACAACTACCTTATCTATCGACGTAGCCTGGAGTAGATAGTCTACCTTCTCAATTAGTGTCTCAACTCGATTGATTAAATTGGAGATGTTGATGTTGATGTTCACATTACCATTGTTAGGGATTTGTGTCTTAATGTTGTTAATAACGTCATTCAAGATGTTGTTAAGGAATTCCTTGAGTCCATGAATACCATTCTCAATAAGTTCATCTAGTATTTGACGGTAAATTGGGTACTTGTTAAGGTAGTAGAAGTACTTCAAGCAATTTCTAAACATGTCGGATACCGTCATGTTTGGGTTAGAAAGAACAACTGGTAATATCCATCTCTCATAGTCTTCACGTGTAATCCAGAAATTAATATGAACATCTTTTATCCTCACTTTCTTTTCCTTAGCTTTTTTCCTTCTAGACATGCTAGACTAATCTAGACATCGATGAAATTTATCCCTAACATTCACTAAAATAGTAACTATAGTTAGTAGTATAGTCTTAGAGACATAACATACAGATAATACACAGTTAATTAAATTATGAAACTTTAAAGTTCGTTCTAGACTAATCTAGTGATGTCTCTATCAAAAGTAACATTTGAAGATCTACCAGAAGGCGTTAAGGGAGTTGAAAGAGTTTTTGGTAAGCTAAGAGATGGTGAAAGAATTCAAGTAACATGTAGAGCATCTAAGTACGGTATTCACAAGAACTACGTTGTTATTCTATATGAATGTGATGATGGAGGTATAGCTGACGTGTGGTATGACTATGAAACTGCAATAGCATCAGCTAAAGTTCATGGATCTAACGATCCATTAGTACAATTCATACTACAAAAACTCCAAGAATTAGTCTCCAAGTCTTAAACCGAAACATCACAAAATAGTCAAAACCTTTCTTTTTCTTTCTTTTTGGTTTTTGGTGTACCTCTATGTTCTTTTTGGTGTTTGATTTTTCTTATGGGGGTAATGCTTAAATACCCCACCATGCGACTACTCTGAACTCGGAGGTGGTTGCAAGATGAAGATCCTCGAAATCAAAGTCATACCCGAGTACTGGAAAATCAAATCCATAAAGTATAGGGTGAAAAACGTCAAGAAGGAGTTGAAATATCGCATAAAAATCGAATATACATTTGAGCAAAGCAAAGGCGAAACATTAACAATACGAATTACGATAAAAAATGATAAATATGTAACTCAGTATTTAGATATTGTTCGTAGAGCAGTAAAGAAACATCTATTCAGTAGTGACATCATTTACAAGGACTTGATAAGCATCTACTATGAAATATTATCCGAACTTGGTAGAGACATTGTTAGCACTAGAATTGAATGCTTTGATGACTATTTTGGACCAATTCACGCAAAATGCGCAGTAATTGGTAGATAACCCATAACTCAAATCTCACGTTCGTTAATTTTCTTTTTTCTTTCTTTTTCTTTTTTGGTGTACCTTGATGTTCTTTTTGGTGTACCTTGATGTTCTTTTTGGTGTACCTTTGTCTTTCTTTTTGTTCTTGTTGATGTCCCATTTATGGTTTATTGTGTGTAGTAGAGTGTAGTACACTCATTCTGGTATGTTTTTTAAATCGTGTAGAATGTTCATTCTCACCATGCTACAGTGTAGTACACTCTAATTGATAAATTTATAAATCATCGCATGATCATTCACGGCATGGTTATTTTAAATGGTTCAAATATTTAAATATCTTGGGGACATGTGAGAGGTCCGTGACTCCTAAGACTCCAGCACGACTGTATCTATACTGGGGACTCGCGTAGCGGGTTTACGTAGCTCAAGTAGCGGGTTCAAGGTAGAGATGTGGCTACGTACAGCTACACTCACATCGATACCAGTACCATTTCTTCTACGCATCTAAGAGGCGAACCTATCCACACTCTAAGCCACCATGCACGATATCCTAACCTAAGCATAGAACAATCTTCTAATCAGCATAGTATAAACATGATGAAAATATGATATTTCATTATATTGCGAAATAGAAACCAGACAAAAGGAAAATATTAGAAAAATAGAAGGTTTCGAAAC
>Ga0190369_1000029_pt1 | contig 20567 bp, 23 predicted proteins | sample 4872181213_MG_FD_165051 | JGI IMG/M metagenome (GOLD analysis project Ga0190369, IMG submission 165051) | Hydrothermal vent microbial mat bacterial communities from Southern Trench, Guaymas Basin, Mexico - 4872-18-12-13_MG | ecosystem: Environmental > Aquatic > Marine > Hydrothermal vents >... | reverse complement strand
AGTTGAAAAAGCATTTGGAATACTTGAATTTCTAAAAATAGATCATCTATGGGATACTGAAGCTTACAAGCTTAGCGGTGGTCAATTAAAGCTATTAGAAGTTGCGAGGGCTTTAATGAGAGATGCAAAACTCATGGTAATGGATGAGCCAATCGCTGGAGTAAATCCGGTTTTAGCTGAAAATATACTCAGCAAATTGGTTGAGTTAAAGGAGAGGGGTGTAAGTTTTTTAATAGTCGAGCATAGATTAGATATAATTCTTAAATACGTTGACTACATATACGTAATGGCTAACGGTAGGGTTATCGCTGAAGGTCTTGAAGACGAAATACTTAATAATCCGAAAGTTGTGGAGGTGTATTTAGGTGCTACGCACGGAGAAGCTTAATGCTGGGTATAAGGAATTACACATATTGTTTGATGTAGATGCGAGTGTAAAACATAAGGGAATTACTACTATCGTTGGGCCAAATGGAAGTGGTAAAAGCACATTCTTAAAAGCCGTATTTGGTTTAGCAACGATTCATTCGGGTAAGGTATATCTAAACGGAACGGACATAACAAACGTTCCTCCGCATGAGAAGACAAAACTGGGAATAGCATATTTGCCACAGACTGACAACGTATTCGTAAACTTAACTGTAGAGGAAAACCTAAAAATTGCCGCATACACTTTAAACAAAGATGAGGCAAAGGATAGGATTTCGATCGCATTAGATGCATTTCCTGAGCTTGAAAAATTCAAAAAGAGAAAAGCTGGAACTCTTAGCGGTGGAGAAAGACAGTTCTTAGCTATTGCTACGGCATTAGTGAGAAAAGCAGAGGTTTTAATGCTGGATGAACCAACTGCTCAACTTTCACCGAAGCTTGCAGAACTCATGTTCAACAGAATAGTTGACTTAAGGGATAGATACAATTTAACAGTGGTTTTAGTTGAGCAGAACGTTCAAAGAGCTTTAGAAATCAGTGATAAGGCTTATCTGCTTGTTAGCGGTAGAGTTGCATTTGAAGGTAGAGCTGATGAACTGCTTGAGCACGAAAAATTCGAAAAACTTTGTATGGGCATTATCGACTAAACTTCAACATCGTAACCAGCAGCTACGAGCATACTGATTAGGTATTCTCTGTTGTTAACGTATTTCTTTTCTCTAAACAAGGGCTTGCAATCCTTAATATCTTTTTCACCGTTGAGTAGTTTTACTGCAAAAGCCATACAAGTAGATTCACCACATTCTTTGCAGTTTGTTTTAGGCAAATAGTTGTAAACATCAATAGGTGTTAGCACAGTTTTTTCTGGCTGTTTACTTAAATCTATTTGATCTCTCTTTTCCCAAGCTTCTTTAGCTTTATCTTCGATCTCTTTTAGTATCTGCATAGCTTCATCTTTATCCTTAATCTGAGTCATTGCAACAAAACCGTCTTTGTGAATGGTAATTATCCTATAACCCTTTTTGAAGGTAATCCATTTCTCTTTTTCATTGTAAGAAGCGTTAGGAATTATTCTGGCAAGATACGGCATAATTTCATTGAAGTTTTCCACATCGATTTTCCCTATAACTCTAATCTTGTTTGGATCTGCTATACATGGTAGTATCTCCTTTATTTCCATAAGCTATTTCTTAATTTAAACCTATATTAGATTTTCGGTTTATTTTTTAAACAAATTAAGCTTTTTGATACGTAAATTTTAAAGAATATTATTGTGTACTATGTTCGTTATGAGTATAATCGATGAAAAGGATAGGAAGATAATTGCGATACTTCAAAGAGAGGGTAAGGCCACTCTTTCAAAAATAGCTGAAGAAGTAGGTCTATCTGCAATGGGTGTAAAAAAAAGACTTAGTAAACTTGAAGAAAAAGGTTTAAAGTTAAAAGCGCTGTTAGATGTCGAAAAGCTGAAGATAATAACTGCTATAGTCGCTATGGAAGTAGAAAGCTCTGAAGCATTAGAGAAGATAATAGAGAAGTTTAAAGATTGTCCAAGGATAATAAAATTCTTTGTTACAACTGGTGGATACAATCTATTTGCGTTGATCTTTGCTGAGGATTTCTATTCTTTGGAGAGTGTAAGTCTCGAAAAGTGTTCCTTGAGAGCACAGCCGGGGATAAGGAGATTTGAGATATATCCAATCCAAGAAATGTATTATGACAGCTACTTAGACGTGAAAGTAGTTGCAGATAAAAACAGGGAGATAGCACCATGTGGAGTTCACTGTGGATCTTGTAGAAGGTATGAACAAAACAGATGTCTAGGTTGCCCAGCAACTAAGTTCTATAAAGGGATGTTATAGACAAAGCGTGTATATCAAGTTCTTGCATAAAATATAATATTTTAAAATTTTTATATTGAAAAAGTCGTAAATTCAATCGAATTGAATTTGAATATAAACTCATCCATCAAATCAGCAAAATATATAAAATTTAAGTAACTAAAATTCTGCAAACGTAATTTTTTCCCGTTTTATTTAGTATAAAATTTAAACCAAAAAATTTTAATACATTTAATTTCTAAACTATTGTTGGAGAGGTGATGAAAGATGCTTACATTCGTTCAAGCCGCTATAGCCTTGTTAATAACTGGTTTAGGTGTAGGATTTGCAAGTGGTTTGCTTGGAGTTGGCGGGTGTTTTATAATGATTCCAGTTCAGTACTTTGTTTACACTGGTATGGGAATGGATCCCGCCACAGCTACAATGATTGCATTTGGGACAAATCTTCTCGTAGTATTTCCGACTGCTTTGAGCGGAGCTTATGCACATACAAAAAGAGGTTTCGTTAATTGGAAAGCGGCAGTAGTACTTGGAATTACTGGAGCTATTGGTGCAATGATTGGTTCAACGATTGCTGCAATGACTCCGAAGTATATCCTAAGGATTATTTTTGGTTTGGCAGTCATAGGTGGAGCTATTAGAATGCTAACTGCAAAACCCCCAGAAGAAACTGGTAAAAAACCAGTCGAAAATCCTCTTGTTTGGGCTGCATGGGGATTTCCACTTGGAATTGTTACTGGAATTATCGGAATCGGTGGCGGAGTTCTAATGGTTCCAGTAATGGTAGTAGCTCTTTCATTTGGAATACACTTAGCAGTTGGAACATCAACAGCTCTAATGGTTTTCACGAGTTTAGGAGGAGTTTTTGGCTACATATACAACGGTTTAAAAGCTGGATACCTAGGAGTATATCCAATCGGACACTTGATAGGCTATATCAACATCGAGTCTTGGTTACTTCTTGCTGCAACGAGTGTTCCAATGGCTCAAATCGGTGCAAGAACTGCTCATAGACTTCCAGCAAGGAAACTCAGATACATATTCATAGCAGTAATGCTGTATATGGGCTGGAAGATGATTGAATCTGGATTAGGATTAAAATTACCAGTGTAAATTAATTTTTTTTAATTCGAAGCTCTGCTTTAAACATCTTCCAGTTTAAGGTAAAGTGGATTACTGCTACTACTATTAATGCTATACCAATGTAAAAGTGATAATCCTTCCAAACATGTCTTTCTAAACCAAATACTACAATTTCAGAACCTCTATGCCTCCAGCCCCCACCACTAATGTAAAGAATTAGCCCACTTATTAATTGAAATAAGCCAAGAACTATCAATGCAAACACTGTAGCAATCTTTGAAGTCTTCATGGATACCATAGTTCATAAATAGATATTAAATGTTATGTGTCTATATTCCATTCTCTCCTCAAAAAAGGGTTGTGACGTCATCAACAATGTTGCATCACTACCTTTCAAGGTTTTTAAAATCAAATGTTTGTTACTTAAATCGAACGAACACTACAACCACCTAATCTGGATTTTGTTGTGATACGATGTATTTCGGATTTTAAAGAAATAATCCATTTTTTCTGCAAGATTTTTCATTGTTTTAACGAATATGTAATTCTGGAATAAATAATTTATAATTTCAAAACTCCGGCTAAAAGACTATTTTTTTCTTTTAAGTTTTGAAAGAGAAAAAGCCGATCGTGACACCACATTGTGGATGATTTAAATACTTTATCAATAATGTTACATCATCACTAAAAAGCCTAATGAATCAAATATTTTCTCTTCATAAAAATTTAATTGGGTGTTGTGAGCGATTTAAAATATTTCATCAACATCATCATCACCATTTAATTCTTTGGAATAACTTCTCTTATCACCCCTTAAAAAGCTTAAGCAAAGTAAAGTTAAAAGACTCACAAAACATATAAAATTATATTTATAATTTTATACTTTTTCTATAATTGAATTGACCAAGACTAATAAAGCAAATCGAAACATTTAAAAGCATTTATAAAGTAAATGTACTTGAACAAACTGTTCTGAAGTGATGAAGCCATGATTGAGGATAAGATATATAAAGGTACGACAACGGTCGGACTCGTCTGTAAGGATGGAGTAGTAGTTGCTACTGAAAAAAGAGCTACTATGGGAAATCTAATAGCGAGTAGAAGAGCCAAAAAGATTTATCAAGTTGCTGACAGGGTTGCAATGACCACTGCTGGCAGTGTTGGAGATGCACAGTACCTTGCAAGAATTATAAAGGCTGAAGCAAACCTATATGAAATAAGGAAGGAAAGACCCGTAACTGTAAAAGCTATTGCAACACTTACATCAAACATCTTAAACTCCTATAGATTCTTCCCGTATTTGGTTCAACTCTTAATCGGTGGTGTGGATTACGAGGGTTGTAGCATATACTCAATAGATCCAATCGGTGGAGCTATAGAAGAAAAAGACATAGTTGCAACTGGTTCAGGAAGTTTTACGGCTTACGGTGTCCTTGAAGATAGATTTTCACCCGATATGAGCGTTGATGATGCTGTGGAGTTAGCAGTTAGAGCGATATACTCCGCTATGAAAAGAGATTCCGCATCTGGGGATGGGATAGATGTCGTAAAGATTACTGAAAAGGAATACTATCAATTCAAACCTGAGGAAATTGAGGAAATTATTTCGAAGTTTAAGAAGTAGATGGTTAGGATTTTAGATGAAATAAAAAAGAAGGTAAAGGAAAGTGTTCCACCTAGTGTAAAAATTAAAAATGTAGAATTCGAGGGACCAACCTTAGTTATCTATGTCGAAAACCCTCAAGAACTAGCAGAAATCGATATAGTGAAGAAGCTGGCTAAAGAGCTCAGAAAAAGGATCATCATTAGACCAGATCCCAAATGTCTAAAACCACCAGAAGAAGCAAAGCAAAAGATCTTAGAGATAGTACCAGAGGATGCAAGGATTACAAACATATACTTCGATGAAGAGAACGGAGAAGTAATAATAGAAGCAGAGAAGCCAGGAGTGGTCATCGGAAAGGGAGGTACAACCTTTAGAGAGATAATGAAAGAAGTCGGATGGAGCCCAAGAGTCGTAAGAACACCACCGGTTAAATCGAAGACTATTGAAAGCATAAGAAGCTATCTGATGAGTGTAAAGGACGAGAGAAAAGAAATACTTAGAAGAATTGGTGAAAGAATACATCGAGGCATAATTCATGAAGACAAATGGGTTAGAGTTACGTTTTTAGGGGGTTCGAGAGAAGTTGGAAGGAGTTGCTATTTACTACAAACTCCAGAGAGCAAGATAATGATAGACTGCGGAGTAAACGTCAGCAATATAAACAGTACTCCATATCTCTACGTTCCAGAAGTTCAGCCTCTAGATAGCATAGATGCAGTAGTTATTACTCATGCACACTTAGATCACTGCGGACTCGTTCCTATACTTTACAAATACGGATACAAGGGCCCGATATATTTAACACCACCTACAAGGGATTTAATGGTTTTACTGCTGTTGGATTTCATAGAAGTCGCTACAAGGGAAGGTTCTCAAGTTCCATACAACTCTTCACTGATTAGGGAAGCATTAAAGCATACGATAACTCTCGATTACGGTGTTGTTACAGACATAAGTCCAGATGTAAGGTTAACATTTTACAACGCTGGACACATATTGGGCTCAGCAATTGCTCACTTTCACATCGGTGAAGGTTTGTACAACATAGCATTTACGGGTGATTTCAAGTTTGAGAGGACTAAGCTTTTCGATAGGGCTGCAACTAACTTCCCGAGATTAGAAGCTTTAGTCATGGAAGCCACTTACGGTGGTAGCCAAGACTTTCAACCTTCAAGGAAAGAAGCAGAGGAAAAACTCATAGAAATAATAAATCAAACGATTGACAGAGGTGGAAAAGTTTTAATTCCAACTTTTGCTGTAGGTAGAAGCCAAGAGGTTATGATAGTTCTTGAGGAAGCAATAAGAAACAAGAAAATTCCAGATGTTCCAGTTTATTTGGATGGGATGATTTATGAAGCTACAGCGATACACACAGCCTATCCAGAATACCTAAATGCTCATCTCAGAGATCTGATATTCTACCATGGAATAAATCCGTTTATAAGCGAAAACTTTGTTAGAGTTGATTCCGTTTCGAAAAGAGAAGAGGTTATAAACGAGTCCTCGCCTTCAATAGTTTTAGCAACGTCGGGCATGTTAAACGGTGGGCCAGTAATGGAATACTTCAAACACTTCGCTGGAGATGAGAAAAATACGATAATATTTGTAGGTTATCAGGCTGAAGGAACACTTGGTAGGAAAGTACAAAAGGGTTGGAAAGAGATACCGTTTCCAGTAGATGGTAGAAGAGAAGTAATAGAGGTTAAGATGAGAGTTGAAACAGTTGATGGTTTCTCTGGACATTCAGATAGGAGACAACTTATGAATTACGTTAAGTACTTGAATCCAAAACCCGAGAAGATAATAACCGTTCACGGAGATGAAGGTAAATGCATAGACTTAGCATCGAGCATCTATAAAACGTACAGAATTGAAACAAGAGCACCGATGAATTTAGAGACGATTAGATTTATTTAAAATGTTAGTATGTCCAATCTGCTTTTCAAAAGATATAGTAGTCGATGCTGGAGGTTATACTGGGAAGTATAAGTGTAAGAAATGCGGATACATTGGTACATTTATCATAGATATGTCTGAAGAAGATTACGAGAAGTTGAAAGAGTTCTTAGAACGATAAACGTCGATAATATGACTTGAGGTTAAGAGATTAAATACTATAATATAAGATATATAATTTTCAAACTAAGCTGATACGTTCAAAAAAGTAAACATATAAATATCCGTGCAAAATCCAATACATGGAATCTGTGATTTCACATGTAAGATCGGGTAAACCAGTTATTATACTTGAAGATAACAAATCAGCTATCTGTATTCCTGCAAAGGTCGTTTCTGGAAAGATTGTAAATTTAATCATGAAAAATTGTGATGAAATTAGACTTGCAATTCCATGGCGTAAAATAGTTGAATTTGGCTTAAACAGGTTTAAATTTTATAATGGTAATCACATACCGTTAGATCCAAAAGATGTCGTTTCTGCTGAGAGTAGAGCTATTTTTATAAAAAAGTTAATTTCAGGAGAAATTAAACACAACGATATAAGATATCCCGGTAGAATATTCGTTGAGGAGGCGAAAGAAGGAGGAGTTCTGGAAAGACCGGCAATTGGAGAAGCTTGCATAGATATATCGAGAATGGCTGGATTTGGAAATTATGCTGTTTACGGATTGATATTAACTCAAGATGGAGAATTAGCAAGTAAAAGTTATTCTTTAGAGTTTGCAAAGAATTTGGGAATTCCGTATATAGAAATAAGAGATCTCATAGAATACAGACTAAAAAACGAGAAACTGATAGAAAGAGTTGTCGAAGCTACATTGCCCACGAAGTTCTACGGGACTTTTAAAGCTATAGGTTACAAAACACCTATTGGCGAAATTATTGCACTAGTTAGGGGAAACGTTGCGGAAGGAGACGTTCTCGTCAGAATTCATTCAGAATGCTTAACTGGTGATGTCTTTCACTCTTTACGTTGTGATTGTGGAGAACAGCTTGAGAGTTCACTAAAGGCAATAGACAAAGAAAACAAGGGTGTACTAATCTACATGAGAGGACATGAGGGAAGGGGAATAGGACTTATAAACAAATTAATGGCGTACAAACTTCAAGAAGAAGGGAAGGATACAGTAGATGCAAACATCGAATTAGGTTTTCCTCCAGATTTGAGAAGCTATGGAATCGCTGCACAGATTTTAATGGATTTAGGGGTTAAAAGCGTTAGATTACTAACGAATAATCCACTAAAAATAGAAGAGTTGAAGAAATATGGGTTTAAAGTTGTTAGAGAGCCAATTGAAGTTCAGCCAAGTGAGATAAATCTACCATACTTAAAGACTAAGAAGGAGAAGCTTGGACATTTGATATGTCTAAACGACTGATATGTTCATGCGGATTTGAGTTAAAATCTGCTACGAGTTATTGCTTAAACTGTGGAAAAAGAAATGCCTTAGCTTGCGGGGTTTACAACTCAGATAAAAGACTGTACATATTTTTCGTTGGAAGGTTTGAGAACGAGGTTATAAGTTTTAAAAAATATGAAGAAGAGCAATCTATTAGAAACACTTTTGAGATAGCGGGTGAAAAGATCTACGAGAGAAGAATAGAAGAGATATACGTATCTGGAAGAAATGAAAAAGATATAGACGAGGTATTTTATTGGCTTAGGGATTTCGTATATCCATTTAAACTAATAAGAACTGATACATTCGAAAACGAATCTGAATTCTTCTCAAGACTTGAAAAATTCATTAAAGTGAAGAGTAAATTAAAAACTGTTGATATTCCCCCAGAGAAGAAAATTCATGGAAGTCATTCAACAATAATCGGTGAGAGGGAAGGATACTCTCTAATTTTAAAAATCGCATCATCACCCTATGTAAAGAAGATAGTTCCAGGAGTGATTGAAAACAAGGGTATTGCAAGTGGTGGAGTAAGATTAAAACTAACGAGATGTGATGAAAAGGGGAACATAAAAGCTCTGCTAATAGATGGAGCAACAGTTCAGCAGATCTACGTTATTACAACTGCATCAAACAAAGATGAAGGAGAACAAATACTAAAGATGCTTAAATCTCTAAAATTTTAGTGTAAATTTAGATATTCGATAAAGCATTTTTCAAAATTGATATATTAAAATTTATAGTTTTTTAATAATTCTATTTAATTTCTGCAATTGCAATTCAAAAATGAACATCCCCGTAAAGATATGTTGTCGCTTTTTAGTTAGCGGTTTGTTATTTTAAAGAAAGTTAATGAATAATCACAATAGTGTTAAATGTAGCGTATTCGAAGAATCGTAATTGCTACTACATTTATCATAGTCGTTATTTTTTCACAAGAGATTCGTTTCATCTTATGTTGCCATAGATGTGCATAGATTGCAGTGTTAGTTTTTATATTCGAGGAACAGAGAAAGAAAAAGATGAAATCCGTGGAGATATTCGATAAGCTCTGGGAGAGATACGATTCGTGGTATGAAAGAAATAAAGATATTTTTATAAAAGAAATAAATTTCATCAAAAAACATCTAGGAGAATTTAAACTCGGATTAGAAGTAGGAGTTGGGACGGGTAGATTTGCCAAAGAACTTGGGATAAGATATGGAATTGATTTGTCTGCATCTATGCTTAAATTGGCAAAATCGAGAGGAATAGAAGTTGTAAAAGCAAATGCAGAGCTAATACCGTTTAAACGAGTTTTCGATTTAATTTTATATGCATTTACTCTCTGCTTTCTTGAAGATCCAATTAAATCCCTGAAATCTGCTAGAGATGTATTAATCGAAGGTGGTAAAGTCGTTATATGTACTGTTCCGAAGGATTCAAAGCTTGCTGAGGAGTATATGAATCGAAGGGATAATCCGTTTTATTCAAATGCAAGATTTTACACAACATCAGAAGTAGTAAAAATGCTTGAAGATTCCGGCTTCAAAGTGATAAAGATAGATTTCGAAGATATCAAATACGGAAGAGATCTACTTGTTGTTGTAGCTGTGGATAGAAAAGACGTGTTAACTTAGTGCGAAAAGCATAAATATTCAATATTTAAAGCTTGTGTCCTTAAGTTAACACATCCACTTGAAAAATAAAAATTTATATATATTGAATTTTAAATTTTCGCACGTAAACATCATTCAAAAAGTAGATATAGCAATTATTTCAAGTTTAATTGCTTATGATTCAAAAGATCCTTGCGATGCAAAAAGCTTTCAAACTTGTAAAAGAAAGGCAGAAAAAAAACATTCATAAAATTCCAGACCTTGAAGATAGACTTAAAAGACTGAGATCTATAAGAGAAAAGAGCGTTGGAAACAAAGATTTAATGAAGGAAAGTATTGAAAATCTAATTCAGAACGGTTTTGATGTTAGATTTGCCAAGTCTGCAAGAGATGCCGTAGATATAGTGTTAAACGAAATAAATGACAGTATTGTAGTCAAATCAAAGTCAAACGTTTCAAGAGAGATAAAACTCGTTGAAGAATTAGAGAAAAGAGGAATAAAAGTTATTGAAACGGATATCGGAGATAGATTAATTCAGTTGTTAGATGAAACTCCTTCACATCCAACCGGGCCTGCATCACATCTGCCAGTAGATTTAATCCTAAATGAATTCAACAAGAGGCACAGATTGAATTTGAAAAGTATTGATGACCTTGTGGAATTTTTATTAAGAGATATTAAAAGTAAAGTTCAATGTGCGAGGATTGGTATTACTGGAGTTAACGCTATTTGTTCTGAAGGTGCTCTACTGATTTTACACAACGAGGGAAACGTATTCGAAGTAATTACAAGACCTGAGAAGTGGATAGCAATTGCATCAATAGACAAGTTTTATCCAAATATAGAAGATGCTATAAACGCTGCAAAGATTCAAACGTTTTTTGCTACTGGTGAAGTATTACCGTCCTTTATAGAAGTTATAGGTGGTGTTAGCAAAACCGCTGATATAGAGAAAAAACTGTACAAGGGTATTCACAATCCAAAGGAGATAATTCTAATAGTTTTAGATAACAAGAGAACGTACTTAATTGAAAATGGATTTAAGGAGTTGTTTTACTGCATAGGCTGTGGTAACTGTGTTTTGAACTGTCCAGCCCACAACGTTTTCGGTGAAAGATTTAAAGGTGGAAGATTTTCCCTCTTTTCAGCTATTTATGAAAGTGAAGATTTGAGCTTATGTTTGACATGCGGAAGATGCAAGAAAAACTGTCCACTAAACATAAACATACCAGCAATGATAAAAAGGGTTAGGAAGGGTAGCGAGATATACAATATCTTAGTTTCACATATCAAGTGGTTGTTACAATCTGCATACATCAACGTTATGCGGTACATCGTTAGTAATAGACTTTAAAAAGTTCGGCAAACCGAAAAATTAATATGATATTATTTAAAGCTAAAAATATGCTTAAGGTAGGAATTATTAGATGTGCGTTAGTTGCAGAGATATGCCCTGCAACGAGTTGCATAAAAGCTGTCAAGGAGAGTAAAGGAGCATTTAAGGATTTAGAATGCGAACTAATTGGCTTTATGACTTGTGGTGGATGTCCCGGCTTAAAAGTTTCAGCAAATGTAAGAACTCTGCTCAATAGAGGGGCAGAAGTTATAGCATTGTCTTCTTGCATGACAAGAGGTTATCCCGTTGGATCGAAAGCCTTTACATGTCCACATTTCGAGGACATAAAGAAAGCTGTTGAGTCTGTTTTGAAAAAAGATGCTCCCAAAGTAAAGCTACTCGAATGGACACATTGAAATGTATGCCAAATTTAAAGGAAATGGAATCGAAGTGTTAATACCATTTGAGTGTGAAATGTGTGGAAAGTGTTGTGAAGTCCTTAGTCAGTGTGTATACATACCAAAAGAGAAAAAATTGATTCTTGAAAACGAAATAATCGTTTCAGAAGATGTAATAGAGCGAATACACATCGATTCAAACAATCCCATATTAATCAAACCATGCCCATTCTATAAAAATGGAAGATGTACGATATATCCCAATCGTCCTAAGAGTTGCAGAGAGTTTCCGCTAACGAAAGAATTGGATATGGGTATTGGCTGCCCAGCGTTAAAAAAGGTGTTCAAAATCGCTAAAGAAATCGAAAACAAAATTGGGAAACTAAAATTTGAGGGAAAGGTTTAGCCATATTTCTGTATGAGATAGTATACAATTTAACGTACAGGGATTTGGAAAAGAAGTTTTTAGTGAGTGAAGTTTTAAAGAAAGCATTGAATTTGAAAGATGTACCACACTATTCAATGATAAAGCTGTGAAGAGGCTGAGGGAAGATGATTTGAAGAGAGTTCCAAACTATTGAACGTAAAGTTAGATATTCTAATAGATTCTACTGGTTTAAGAGGAGACAATGCAAGTTATTAGTATGCGAAAAGGAGTGGAAAGGTAAGGAAAAGTTGGACTAAGATTATACGGTAAAAGGTGGATGGTTAGAACGGTTTACTCTGTCATCAAGCGTAGATTCGGAGATCGTATAAAATCCCGTTCCCTAAGTTCGTTGAATCCCACTTCATCCCAGTAGCCTATATGGAGATTCTTTATCCCTAATTTCAATCTTAAATTCAATTATTTTCAACAGAGCAAAATTATCTCATAAATTTCCTTAAGCACTCATAAACTTCGGGACATTCAAGAGTTTCAAAGTATTGTTTAAGTTCATAATCGTCTAGCTTTGCAATTTGCCAAATTAGACTGTCAAGTATTATCATGTTTATTCTTGGGTCTTTTTGTCTGAGATAGTTTAAGATGTCGTTGTAGCATTCTATAATCTCAGAATCTGATTTCGTAATTCTAGTTTTGTTAGTGAATAGTTTAACTCTGTAATCAACAGGAATAGGAATTCCACTAAAGTCAAAGTCATAAACACCTGCCATCATTAAAGCAATTCCAAGACATTTAAGTGTAAAAGATGATTGTTTATAGCGTGGTAGGAACTTCATAACATCTAAAAGCCATCTCCAAATATTCTTTAAGTTCTTGGCAACCCATTCTGGTGTGGAGTTCCAAAGCTCTTTGGCTAAATCACTTTTTAAGAATGTGTCCATCTGATGAACCTTAGTTTCCCTACTTTCTGGTTTATGAACATAGTGTTCCTCGTAGAACGGCTTTAAAATATGATACAAATCGTATGGTTCCTTTGGGACTTCAGCTTTACTCAATATTTCCGCTAAAGGAGGCCAGTATCCGATTTCAGCTGACTCTTTTAAAGCGAAATTGTTTAAGCCTAAGACAACCATAGTAGTTACAAACTTACCGAAACTAAACTTTTCTAAAAGAGATTTCATGTGTATCCATTCTGGTTCTCTTTTTACGATTTCTATCCACTTTTCAAACGGTATTTTTGATAAACATTCGGCAAATCTTGTTCTTATATTATCGAAGCTTTCAATATCAACACTAATTTGTCCATGTGTGGCATATATGAGTTCTCCCTTAAAATCATTTACAGGCTCTATGTCTTCTATTTTACCGTAGCTACATCTAACTTTGACAATCTTTTTAGGATTAGGTAAATTTTCGCAGGATACACATGCACCTTTATATCCAAAAAAGTTTAAGCTGAGTCGGTTGCATATCGCAGATAAACATCTTTTGTGTTTGATCACAATACTTTCTCTGTAAGATCCTATGTTGTATCTAAAATACCCATTAAACTCGACCACATAATAGCTGTCAGAAGATGGATCGTAAAAAATACCAATATTGGCGTTCCAAGTCATCTGTATCCCTCCATTACGAATTTTAAACCAGCTCTATCAAAGACTGTCTTAAGCTTGTTGTAATACTTCGGAGACCCTACGAATCTTATTTCTTTAAACTCGCAAATCTTAAATCTTTCACCGTTGCACTCAAAATCGTGATGCATCAATTGTCTGAATAGCGTTTCTTCCGAAACTGCCTTATCGCCATCATCAACGAAATTTATATCGTAGTTTTTAATCGGATGATCTGGGTCTATGAACCCATATTTAGAGCTGAATATTACCCATGGATACTCTCTCGATTTCATAGAAGACAACCAACTTTTCATCGTAGTTCCTACGTAAGCGTCCTTAGCTGGAATATACTTTTTCGTTTCTCCGAAGTCCCATACCTTATCTCTCGTGCATGATACGACGTAAAGGATTTCTTTAGTGGGTTCTGTAATTACCATTGGTTTAGTTTCAAAGGTTATCTCAAAGAATCCATTCCTATTCAATTTCGCTTCGAGTTCTGAATTGAGTCTAAAGGCATCCATGTTTGAGAAACCCGAAAACCAATGCCAAGTTCCCTTTAAAGCTAAGAATGACTTCCTTAAAACCTTAACACCGACGCTTTCAAGTTTTTCTACTACATTGTCTGGTAATGTTACGGATTTCTGATACAATCGGTAATTTCTTTGTAAATCTTCTACATAGTCCAAAAGTCCTCTTCTCTGAAGCTCTTTCGAAGTGTAGAATACAATCTTTTCGGGCAACTTTATCTCAGCCCAATACCATTGCCTCATTAATGATCCTTAGGTTGCTCTGTCAAAAAGTTTATGATAGGGGATAAGATGGGCGTGGAGTAGCAACGAGGAAGGAAGTAAGAAATAGCAATCTACAAATCCTTGGAGAGAATTAACATCTCCCTTAGATAGCTATTCCGTCGTATTGTCGGTTTGTATAGTAGGAGATGGATGGTTGAAATCCAGCTTTCCTCATTTCAAGCTCGTTAAATCCTATATCATCCCTATCGCTTATAATATCATAATATTTTCTGAAGATTATTCATAACCCTAATCTTACTTGTCTTACATCTCTTACCTAGCCACTACTTTCAACAGAGCAGAAAAGTTTAATTAGTCAGTACGTTAAATATTTTATGGTGGGCTAGGCCGGGGGGCTCGGCGTCCCCTGTAACCCGAAACCGTCGATATGCGGGGGCCGAAGCCGAGGGAAGGCCCGTCAAGCGGAAACTGCGGTTTAACTCGGTTTCGCAGAATCCCCGTCCCGAAGGGTCGGCGGTCGCGGGTAGGCTTTCCGGAGGGAAGGTCGCCCGCGTTTGCCGGGGAGACCGGCCTAGGCCCGGAAGGGAGCAGGCTTACCCCGGACGTCCGACGCTTTCGGGGGTTCGGGGAGGAGAGACCGAGTTAAACCGCAGTTCCGTAAGGCGGGTCGACCCGAGGCGTGCCCACCTATAAAAATTTTGAAGCAAATGTACTTGGCTTCACTTTACATTCATTTACAAAGCTACAGAAGTTGCAGTATCTGCATTCCCTTCTCTCTGGAACAAACCCATTTTTTATCATTTTCACTCTTTCTATTAGTTTTAAAGCCTTTCTTCTCAAACTTATATTGGAATCAACCTTTCTCAATTCACCAGAATATGCATAGTAAATCAGTCCACTTTTGTAATCAGATATAACGCTTAAAACTGCTATTTTCATTAAATCCCTAAACCAAACACCCTCCTTAGGTGCTTTAAGTGATACAAGCACTGGATAAGTTTTCTTTCTAAATTCTACTATTTCATCGATTACTGCAACTACATCCAATCTATCTGATTTTATCGTAACATCCCAATCAATTGGTTTGAAATCGTGCAACAAGTCGCTGAATACGAACTTACTTGCTGCGGAGTTAAACACATCTAAGTCAAAGTTTTCGTTTATAGTCATAGCCCTTTTTCTTGCCCATTCTAAATCAAAACCTCTCCTCAAGCTCAAATAGATCTCTCTGACAGCATGAGATTCTGTAAAATTTTTTTCACCGAATTTAATCCTAAAATAGCAAAGCCTGGGACAGATCGTGTAACTCACTATTTGACTTAAGCTGATCATGATTTTAATAACGAACTTCAAACATTAACTTTTCGATTCTACAAGTTTTCTTGCCACTTCCTCAACCCTTTCAAGAACTTTACTCTCATCAACGTTCAAAACTTCTCCATTTTCTACAACGAGTTTTCCATCTACAAATACATGCAAAACTTCACAACCTTTGCTGGCATATACTATGCTGTTTTCTGGACTGTACATTGGATAGTAACTTTCAGATCTCCTAATTACAATTAAATCTGCAAGATAACCCTCTTTAAGCTTACCACCTTTAAGCTTGTACGCCTTATATCCATTTTCGGTAGCCATTTTCAAAGTATTTACATTTTTCCCCCTTAGAAGCTGTAATAGTGATGCAATTCTAATTTCGAACAACATGTTTAACGTGTTATTACTTGCAGCACTGTCAGTTCCTATACACACGTTTACACCTCTTTCAACCATTTCAGCAACTCTTGCTATTCCAGATGCTAGTTTCAAGTTACTAGCTGGACAATGTGCGACGCTAACTCCTCTTCTCGCTAATATATCTATTTCTTGATCGTTAAGCCATACAGCATGCGCTATAACAGTTTTATCATCTAGAAAACCAATACCATCTAATAGTTCTACTGGTGTTTTCCCGTATCTCCTTTTTATCTCTTCCACTTCCCATTTCGTTTCAGCTACGTGTATATGCTTTACAACGTTTAAAGATTTTGAAAACTCGTTTATCTCCATAAGAAATTCTGGAGAGCAAGTGTAAGGTGCATGAGGGGTAAGCATGCATTTTATCCTTTCTGTGTTATTCCAATCTCTTATGAATTTCAACCCTATCTCAAGCTCCTTTTTCGCTCTTTCCTTACTTCCCCTATCTGCCATTCCATAGCCTAAAACAGCTCTTATTCCTGTTTCTTTAACGGCTTTAGCGACTTCATCCATGTGAATGTACATATCTGCAAAACAAGTTATTCCACTCTTTAACATCTCAACACATGCCAGTTTTGCTCCATAGTAAACGTCTTTTGGTTTCATCCTTGCTTCGATACTCCAAATTTTTTCAAGCCATTTTTTAAGGGGTAATCCCTCAGCGTAACCCCTTAAGAGTGTCATAGCTGAATGAGTATGTGCGTTAAAGAATCCAGGAAGGACAAAACATTTCTCAGCATTCACGACTATATCTGCATGTATTTCGTCTTTTCCAATGTATTCTATTCTATTCTCATTAATTCCGATATTACACTCTAAAAATTCTCCATCCACGTAGCATATTCCATTTTTTATTGCAATATTAAATGTCATCGCTTAAGCTTATAACTTTTGCATATATCTCTTATTGGACATTCATTACACAACGGTTTCCTTGGCTTGCATATCGTTTGACCGAATCCTACGAAGGCCTTGTTAACCCTATTCCACAATTCCTCAGGAAAAAGCTTTTTTAGTTCTTCTTCTGTTTCTTCTGGTTTTTCTGTGTCTACGAGTCCAATTCTATTTGCAATTCTGTGAACGTGTGTATCTACAGCTATTGCTTTTCCTCCAAATGCTGAAATAACTATATTTGCTGTTTTTCTTCCAACACCGGGCAATTTAATGAGTTCTTCGAACTTTAATGGAATCTTGGATTTGTACTTGTTTACAATTATTTCTGCAAGTTCTTTTAGCTTCCTAGCCTTGACTCTGTAAAAGCCAATTCCTCTAATAAGATCTTCTATTTCCTTGATGTCTAACTTTGCTAAGGTTTCGGGGTTTGGCGCTTTAGAAAGGAGTCTTTTTCCGATTTCAATTGTGACCTCATCTCTCGTTCTTGAACTTAAAATAGCCATTATCAAACTCTCATAGGGATTCCTCGCTTTAAATTTAAAGGCTGGTGCATTTCTCTTTTTTGCTTCTCGTTCCATTGTGTCTAAGAGTTTCTTTAAATCTACCATTGAGTTATGAGTATATTACTTTAATATATAAATGTTGTTTAAAGCATTTTTAGGGTTAAAAATTTTGGGAACGATTTAAATACTTCAACAGTGTTACTTTGATATTATTTGTAGCTTGATGTACACAGTTATTCGATTTTGTAACGTTCTCTGAATTTTTATCTGAGTGCTAAAAATAGAACTTTCGGAACTATCAATCGGTGAAGTTGTTGAATTAAAGCAACTAATTCATAATGGTTTTTTACATTCGATGCTACAAACAACCGTAGTATTAGCAAAAGCAGAAGTTAAATTTAAAAGTCGTAAGAACTGAAGAGAAGAAAAATGTAGTTGCAAAGGTAGATGACAAAAAAGTTTTCTACTGTTACGTTTTGGATAAGCATGTCTTAGATAAGTAAATCCAATAAAAATCCAACTGCAAGTAGAGTTGGCGTTAACAGTGTGACGAGAACGTTTTTCGCAAGAGCTGGTATTAACTTCTCAACCCTATCGTAATACTTCAAGCATTCGATACAAGCTTTAACCGCTATTGGAATCGTCGCAATGGAAATAAGTGCTGTAACTGGCAGAAATCCCATTGCAACAGCAAAAACTATCCAAACATACGTAAATGCTATGAGTAAAACGTAAATCTTTGAAGCTCTCCTCCTTCCAAGAACTACAACCAAATGTCTCCTGCCAGTTTTTTTTATCCGCTTCGTAATCTGGAAACTCATTCAAAAGGAGTAGATTACTTATTAGAATTCCCGGAACTACTGCTGCTACAACAGATACCGTTAGATCGGCAGATGTATTTGGAGGAATCATTGTTACATACGTTCCTACTACCATTAATCCAAATCCCAATCCCGGGAAAACCTCAGTTATGTACACCCTAGTTAGCAGAGGAGTATAGGCTTGACCTCCTCCCCGCACTGAAGTGCGAGGATTCCTAACGGGGAGGTTCGTGCATATCCTCAGCCTCGCTCCTCATCGGATATACACGGGGTGGGTCAGCACCCCGTTACCCCTATCCCTTGCGGGATTTGGGGTTATGGTTCGCAAGGCTTGATTGACCCTTCCTTCCCACCCGACGCCAATAAATTGGTGCGAGGCTTTATAAAACTAACGCACCACCAACCTCCCCCTCTCTCCTCCCCTAATTCATCCCCGCTTTAAAAAGCGAGGCTTTCTTAGCGACATTTTGCAAACTAAGAAAATACCTATTAAAACAATCGGTATCAAAATCGGGTATAGTACCATGAAGTAAATACCAATTAACAGTCCTAAAACGAGTAAAGATGTCGCAAGATTGAAAGCCTCTTTAGGCTTTACAAATCCGGCTGGGATGAAACCACTACCACCACTAAACGGCGTTCTGTACCTCTCAAATAATCGTAGTAATCATTGAAGACGTTAACACTCGCATGTGCAAAAACTGAGCCAGCTAAAACGAGTATTAGATGAGCGGGATTGAAGTATCCCTTATGTACAGCAATTGCCACACCTAAGAATACACATACAGGAGTTAATATTAAAAAGTGCGGTCTTGTCTCCAAGAACATGAGTTTAATTCTGTTCATATACCGTTTGATAACGTATTTTAAATAAATCCGTTTCGATAACGTGAAATATTCGGGGCAACATATATCACTACTATGAGGAGAATACTTGTATTAGGAGATACTCATATTCCAAGAAGGGCTAGCTGGATTCCAAGGGAAATCGTAGAATTTATTGAATCGGAAAAATTTGATATAGTTATTTGCACCGGCGACTTAACGGATGAAAAAGTTCTGAATTATCTAAAGAGTTTAGGCAAGGAGTTTTACGTTGTTGAGGGTAATATGGATCATATCCCAATGCCTGAGAGAGAAAAGGTTAAAGTTGAAGATTTAATTATTGGAGTTATACACGGGCATCAGGTTTATCCAAGAGGAAATAGAAAACAATTAAAGGATATAGCAATTGAAATGAATGTAGACGTACTTATATCTGGTCATACACACTCTCCAGATATCTACTACGATGAAGTTCTACTGTTAAATCCAGGATCAGCTACTGGTGTATGGGGTGGAGGAGGTGGTTCCTTAAAACCGTCTTTTATGGTTCTAGAAGTTAAAGAAAAAAACGTAGATGTAAAGCTTTACGAACTTGAAAAGGTTTTAAAGTGCAGCCTTAAAGAAACGTTTAAACTTTAAATTTTACATATATCTATAAATTCTGGTGGAACGTAGTCAGTTGTATAGACTTTACCCTTCTTTCTAATTTTAAATCCCTTTTTAAGCATCTCCTCAGCTTTAATCTTTAGTAAAGCGGGATTCTCACAATGCCTTTTTCCAACTTCTAATGCATCTAAAACGTTATCACACATGTGCACCTCTTTCCTCCTCATCGGAAGTAATCCAAATTTTAGAATAGATTGTAGATTTTTCGGATGAGTTGCATGGTATAATACAGCAGGTATTTCATCACTCTCACTCCAATCCGTTCTTACATCGATACTATGTCCATATTTAGCTCTAATCTTGTTGTTTTTAATCTCAAATCTACCTTTCTTGTCAAACTTTACAATTAGCTCTATTTCTAGCCTTCCAATTCCATATTTCTCTTTTAGTATTCTTTCAACTTCACTTAAATTGGCCCAACCGTTTTCATCGATCTTTAATCCAAAGCTGTGAGGAAAATGTCTAAGCAAACCACTTAAAAACTTGCTAACCTTTACTCTAATTTCCGATTTGAGCAAAACTCTACCCTTTCCACATTCGCATCTTCCCTCAAAGTACCCGCATCTCTCGCAAAATCCAATATCCATCCAAAAATACTATAAAGCCGAAATTAAAAATATTTTACAAAGCCGGGGTTGCAGAGTGGCACTGCGGGGGACTCGAGATCCCCCTGCCCTTCGGGGCTCCTGGGTTCGAATCCCAGCCCCGGCGTTTGAATTAGGA
>Ga0190369_1000028_pt1 | contig 21104 bp, 20 predicted proteins | sample 4872181213_MG_FD_165051 | JGI IMG/M metagenome (GOLD analysis project Ga0190369, IMG submission 165051) | Hydrothermal vent microbial mat bacterial communities from Southern Trench, Guaymas Basin, Mexico - 4872-18-12-13_MG | ecosystem: Environmental > Aquatic > Marine > Hydrothermal vents >... | reverse complement strand
ATCTTGGCGAAAATAAGCCAATCCATCAGTCGCGGGCTACCTCATCATCGCAGAACTCAGAATTGGATTCAATCATCACCCGTAAAAGGTTAAACGACAAACATAAATACTTTTTCGTTTTCTAATCTCACTTCTCTCCGTAGAAGCCTTATTATCGATTGCAAATTATCCTTCCGTCGGGATGTTGGCAAGGTAGCGTTATGATGTAGTTATTTTCCACCGGCTGGATCTTCACGACTTTCTCGCTGTTGTACACGTATATAATATTAGGTCTTAATTTTGTTCCGAATTAAAGGCTATGTGTCACCTATGTAAGGAAAAATATCAATTCCATCGTTTCCCTTTTTCTCGACAAAATCTCTTCCTATAAAAGCACTCTTTCGAATCCTAATTAAGCCGGAATCTTTCAAAATAATGGCTATCTTGTTTCTCATGCTGTTATTCATTATGTTGCAATTGTTTCTTGAATTTGAACCCGTAAGATCGAAAGGATGCTCAGAGAGTTAAGGCTACAGTAAAGGAGCTATATCAAAGATTACAGAAGAAACTTTAAAGCCTTATTTTTTTCTAGACTTGAAGAAGTGGAAACAACTTTTAAAGTATTTAAGAGTAACATGCTCATCGCAGAATCTAAAACGCTTGAAGAGCTTGCAGAAAAGCTCAAGAAGAAAAACTTAGATCTGAGAAGTGTCGTGATCGACTCCATAAAATCGGTGATAAGGAGAGGATGGAGATAGTAGTAGATGGTATTAGTTATTTTAGAAAAATCCACTACTATCGATTAGGTTTCCCGAAGAAGGATGCTTATTAGCCGTTTTAGATACGGAATACGAGGGGGTTTTCAATAATATCAGGAGATTTGTTCGAATTACTCAGATTCAACGAGTTGAGTTTATACAATAGAAATCTACTCCTACCAAATTGTAAACTTTCCAAATTTATTGGTACCTTTGGAAAGGTTTTATAGAATCTTCCGAAGGAGTGGAAGAAGTCGTACTTGGTATTGAGTTTGCTAAAGGACTTAGATTTCAGCGGAGATTCAAAAATGTCAGCTAAAGTAAAGACTCCTAAAAACGCAATATCGGGCTTAGAATCCTTCAAAAGCATCATTTTCTAAAAAACTTGACTTAGTCACTTATTTTGTAACCCTATGAGGTATAAATATATCAACTGATCTCTCAAGCACACTTTTAAAGATTAAGGCATAACCAGCAACCTATATTTGATGTTACGCTTTCTTCTTACCGAGTTTTATGTCAAAGATCATACCCCCAAGCATTCAAGCTGCATAAGCTCTTAAGTATTTGCTTAAGCTTAGTAAACTTTTACCAGAAAAAGATAGTTGTACTGGGCTTCCTTCATTCAGAAACTTCTAAAAAATTCTTGCTATTAACCTACAGAATTTAGTGTTTCATCAGCATTCTTTATAATAAGCTTATCTCCCAAATCCTCATAACCTAAATATACGAATTTCTTAGCATTTAAAAACATCGAAGGTATATAAAGAGCAAGCTACATCTCAAACTGGCAGCAGCAGTTATCTCTCATCGATTATTTTTGATCTTGACAAATAAAAAGGCTACTCAAATAGAATTAAGATAAATTTTAATGAATAATATCGCTAAAGATTTTTGTTTAAGTTTTGAATTTAAAGAATCAATATCTCTCCATATAGCTGTATACTTTACAGTTTAATATAATATATTCAAAAATTATATTATAATTTAATAAAAAACTTATATAATTTTTCTTAATTATATAAATAGAAAACTATTTAAATATATCTCACAATGAAAAAAGAATTAAAAGTAGCTTGCTTTAGAAAAATGATAATTGTATTTGGCTCAATAAAAAGAAACTAAGGTTTTTTAAATCCCTTTCCTACGAAGTAAATTTCAGCACTTTTTTTTCTTGAAGCTTTTGGTGAATGGAACTTCTTAAATCTGAAATATTTTTTGAATTCGTTGAACACATTCTGAATCTCCTCACCTTGAAAAATCTTCACAATAAAGTTTCCTCCCGGTTTTAAGAGTTCTTTTGCAATTCTAAAACTTGCAAGAGCTAAATCAACTGATCTTAGATGATCTATTGTCCATATTCCAGAAATCTTCGGAGAAGCATCACTCATAACTACATCGAATTCATCTGATATCTCCCTGATTTTTTCGATAGTTTCACTCTTAGTTATATCTCCTCTAATAAATTCTACACCTTCTATTGGTTTCATCGGATTTATATCAACAGCTACAACTAAGGATGCACCGAGTTCGACTGCAACTTGACTCCAACCACCTGGAGAAGCACCTAAATCTAAAACCTTATCACCCTCTTTTATTAATTTAAAAGTCTTATTCATCTGTAATAGCTTAAACGATGCCCTACTCCTATAACCTTTCCTTTTCGCAAGCCAGTAGTAGTAATCCTTTTGATCTCTCATTCTATAAAGTTTTATCATCGTGTAAATTATTATTTCGTTATAAAGCTTTTAATGAAAAATAGTTTAAAAATCGATTAATTATTATAATAAATAATTTATTCAATAACTTTTACATAAACTCTTCTCCTTCTTGGCCCATCCAGTTCAACAAACAGAATTCTTTGCCATGTACCCAGTACAAGTCTCCCATTTTCAACTGGTATAACTAACGAATTTCCAAGGATACAAGCTCTAAGATGAGCATCTGCATTGTCATCTATTCTATCGTGTTTGTATCCTGCACCCCTTGGAATTAGTTTTTGAAGTACTTCAACTATGTCCTCAAGTAATCCGCTCTCAGCTTCGTTTACTATCAAAGCAGTAGTAGTATGAGGCGTGTAAATCACAGCAATTCCATTACCTTCAACCAACTCCTCAACTCTATTCGTTATATCTATAATTTCTACCCTTTTACTAGTATTTATTTCGATTTGTTTCATAAAAAGAAGTTATATCTCGTTAATTTAAGAGTTAAGTTATCTTTTGAAATAAAAATAATATTATGGAATTCTTGCTATTAATTCTTTTTCGCCATCAAATTTTATTTCGCCAAACTCAACTCTATCAAAATCCTTAGCTTTTGTCAAGATTTTAATTTTCTCCTCATCGATTTCCTTTAAAATTCCAAATCCTAAATACTTGTTACCCTTGTACAATCCAACCAACAAATCTTTTAAATCCTCAAATTTGAAAATGCAAATTTCGTCAACGTTGTACAATTCTTTCAAACTCTTAACGATTTCAGATGTAATTAAAGGCTTCTCAGCGACACAAACGTTTAAGAAATCATCTCCCCTTTCAACAAATAAAACTTCAACACCTAATACATCTTGAATGAAATCTTTGACAATTCTCTTACCCTTAAACAGATTTGTATTTTTAATCATTATATCTGAAAGCCTTAATTCTATTGTCTCAGCATTTTCAAGCCATAATCTGTAGTTACTGATTCTCGTTTTCATCCTCTCGTTTCTGTTCCTCTCGATTACAAAACCCTTTTCAACTTCAAATACCTCATAATCCTCAAGAAAAGTTGGTGTACCTTCAAAGGATGCTATTAAATCGGGCTGAATTATCTCGATTTTCGCAAGCTTATATTCCTTAGCTCTTTTCCCTCTAATCCATCCAGTTGTATCGATGATTTTTTTTGCATCCAAGTTCTTTATCTCCTTCCAAAGCCTTTCAACACCTCTTAAGCATCTTGCTTCTCTCCCAGTTGGTGATAAAACACCAACAAAGAATCCATTGATCATTTCAATTTCTGAGAGCGAAACTATATTTCCTTTCGTGTATCCGTATCCCATTGCTGTTGGATGGGCGATATCTGATTGTCCAATATCCAAATCAAGTATGTAACAGTCTTTTATCTTGTTAGCTAGATATGTCGCCAAAGTACTCTTTCCACTGTCTACTCCTCCATATATAAACAGAGTTTCCCAATCCTTTTTAACGAGTTTTTTCCAAGAATCTGGAATCGTATCTCTATCTACTACGATGTAATCCCCATCTACATGGATATCGCAATCAGATTTGCAGTATATTGGAACATATTTGTCACTCCTAAAACTCTTTATATTACAACCTAAAACTTCTGCATCACCTTCAATTCTTAGTTCACCTCTTGCAATTAGGGTTTTTCCCTTTTCGACCCTCATGATCCTATTTTTATCTGATACGTCAGTATTCTTGGATTGGTTTTCATCAACTTTGTGAAGTTCTTATCTCCAAGTACTGCAACGCTAAAACCATCGTCATAACTCCTTATATAGCAGTACTCGGTTTTATTCGTTTTAGCAAAGAAGTAGTTTCCAATGAAGTGCAAAGCCCAAACCTTTTCATAGCTTTTGTTCGTTTCATTAAATCTATATCCCTCAAAGAAGAAATCCGCCATACTTGAGTTATTTGCTTTTATTGTAGATTTTGCGTAGTCTCCATAGGTATACCATGCATACAAAAAGCTTCCATTGATTCTACTCAGATACTTGTGGTATTCACTTAATCCAGTTTCGTTTCCTTCGAGGATTTCAACCACATCACTTACGGGTTTTATGTAGCCTACAACTACTGGAGAGATTTCATCGAGTAATGCTATACCGGGTCTTACCTTTACTGTATAATTTCCAATCTTCAATTCACTGTTGTATGCAAAGTAAACCTTGCTAAGATTTGTATCAACGAAGTAGAAATAAGACTGTACTGTATCATAACAATAAGCAAGTACAATACTCCTAAATCCATTTGGAAAGCTTATAATCGATCTACTGAAAATTTCAGGTCTCAAAATGTTTTTAAGCTTGTGATCTATATACTCCCTTAATGGATCATCTTTATTGAGATACAAATAGCTTAGGTTTACGTACTCAATCAGATATGCACTCTTTGGAGTTATATTTATGTAATCTCTGAAATCGCTGAAAATCTCTTTTACCTCCCTTTTGTTTTGTGTTCCTCCTCTCATCACGTATGCAAACACCGAGCCGATCATGATTAATGCCAAAACAAATGCCAGAATTCTTGCAGATCTCTTTTCCATTCTTGGCATAAAATGAGTAGATAAGCAGAAAATAAATATTATGGAATTTTGTCTGCTATCTCTTTAGCATGATAGGAAATTATTAAATCTGCTCCAGCCCTTTTTATAGCTATTAAAATCTCGTAAATTATATCTTCACTGAGCCATCCCCTTTCTATTGCAGATTTAACCATACTGTATTCGCCACTAACGTTGTATGCAGCGGTAGGAACTTTAAACTTCTGCTTTACTTTGTAGATTATGTCTAAATATGCCAGTGCAGGCTTTACCATTACTATGTCTGCTCCCTCCTTTAAATCGAGTTCAACTTCTCTTAAAGCCTCATCGCTGTTGTGAAAGTCCATTTGATAGCTTTTGCGATCTCCAAACTTGTATCCACTTTCTGCTGCTTCTCTAAAAGGTGAATAGAAGTTAGAAGCGTATTTTGCAGAATAACTCATAATTGCTACATCTGTAAATCCTTCAGCATCGAGAGCATCTCTTATAGCTTTAACCATTCCATCCATCATTCCCGATGGGGCAACTATATCCGCACCACTTTCAGCATGACTGACTGCTATTTTTCCAAGAATTGGTAGAGTTTCATCGTTTAGGATTACTCCATCCCTTACAATTCCACAATGACCATGAGTTGTATACTCGCACAGACATACATCTGTTATAATAACACAATCAGAAAATTCATTTTTTGCAAGTCTGATCGCTTTTTGAATTACTCCATTTTTCGCAAACGCAGAAGATCCAATTTCATCTTTATAGGATGGAATTCCAAACAGTATAAATGCTTTGAGTCCCTTTTCCATACAGCTTTCAACTTCCTCTGTGATTCCTTCTACTGGAATTCTATAGTAATTTGGCATCGAACTTATAGGCTTTGGTTTCTTTATATTTTCATCTACGAAAATCGGAACTACGAAATCATCCTTGCTTAGCTTTGTTTCCCTAAAAAGACTCCTCAAATTGTCCTTTCTCAACCTTCTCAGTCTCAACCTTGGATACATCATCGCCAAATAAGTACTCTACAGCATTTATAACATATGGTTTTCCATTTCTCGCAGCCTCAATTAGTCTCACAGTTGGTTTTCTTAAGAACTTCTTTATAAAGGAGTTTGCAAAAGCCTCTAAGAGTTCTAAAACCTCTTCTCCAACGTCGTACTTTGCTACCAACTTGTTGTACAACTCCTTGATTTCTTCCCTTTTCACAGCTTCAGCAGACTTGTACATCGATGCTATAGCCATTCTTGCCTTTAAATCTTTTAAAAGAATCTTTAAGTGTTCTACTTCTTCTTTAACAATTCTTTCAGCTCTTTTTGCTTCCTCAAGTCTTCTCTTTAAGTTTTCTTCGCTGATCTCTCTTAAATCGTCGATTGTGAACAGTTTAACACCTTTAATATCTTTAACACCTTCTTCAACATCTCTCGGTAAGGCAATATCGATTATTACAAGGTTATCTCTATCCTTCATAGCCTTTTCAACTGCTTTTTTGGTTATAACGGGATGAGGGGCAGCAGTTGCAGAAATGACTATATCACAAATCTTTAAGTAGTCCTCAAGTTTATCAAACCTTACGGCGATTCCTCCAATTTCTTTAGCAAGTTCTTCAGCCTTTGCATACGTTCTATTCGCTATTAGTATCGCTTCAACGTCTTTTCCAGCTATTGCCTTCGCAACAAGAGTCCCCATCTCTCCAGCACCTATGAGTAAAACCTTTTTACCTCTTAAATCTCCTAAAACCTTTTCAGCAAGCTCGACAGCTGCAGATCCAATAGATACCGAGCCTTTGTTTATATTCGTCTCTTTTCTAACTCTTTTACCCACTTGTATTGCCTTAGAAAAGACTCTATCCAAAAAAACTCCAACACATCCAATTTCTTTACAAATACTGTAAAAGTGTTTAACCTGTCCCAATATCTGATCTTCACCAACTATCATCGATTCCAAACCAGATGCAACTCTTAATATATGTTCTAAACAACTCTCACCAATTAAAATTTCAGCAACATCTTCAACTCCCAAGCTTTTCGCTAAGTTTAGCAGACATTTTTCGATATCTCTACCAGCTATGTAAACTTCAAACCTATTACATGTAAGTATAAAAGCACATTCAGAAATAGAAGGATTGGATAAAATCCTTTTGGCAAATTCAGAATAATCGTTAATCCAAACACTTTCAAGCCTTTTTAAATCAGCTTTTTTATGTGATACTGAAATGCAACCGATTTCCATGGAATCACTTAAATACATTAGTTTTTTAAGGTTTCCAATTAAACTTTTAACGATTTATCGTGGAATTTGAGATAGGATTTCATTAACGACTCTTAACAGATTCTTTTTAAATCTAACTTCTGGAAGGCAGTATTTACAAACTGGAATACTTTCCTCGTACTCTTTATGCAGAGTTTTCCTTTTAACGACTACATATCTAACGCAATCGATGCATATTGGTTTATTACAAAAACTACAATACCTTATGTTTTCAACGTCTTTTCCACACGTTGAGCATCTCATAATGCGGGGGGTGGGATTCGAACCCACGAACCCCTACGGGACCGGACCCTAAATCCGGCGCCTTTGTCCACTCGGCAACCCCCGCTATAATATTGTAAAGTAGCTCGATTATAAAGTTTATCGATGATGGATGTAGGATTAAGTGTTTAGCGATGGCAATATTGACATTGAATTTTTGACATAATGTTAAATCCACAATGCAGTACTACCTTAATTGTAAATATCAAAGCTGGAAATACTTCGAATACCTCAAAAGATTGAAATTTACTATTTACTATTTCGGTCGTGACACCACATTGTGGATAATTTAAATACTTCATTAACAATGTCGCTTCACCACTGCTATTTCTGCAATGGATGTGCCAATTTAGTGCGAAAAGCATATAATTAAAGCTTATACCCTTAAATTAGCACGTCCTCTACAATAATTGTATAGTATTAAAGCTTTAAGCAGAGTTCGCAGTAAGTGTATTAATAAGTGGTAAAATAACGCATTCTTTATAATTCCATAAGAACGATAGAAAAGAGAATAGTTAGAAAAATTAATGGGGTGATATATTGAAGTTTAAGACGGTAGATTTGCCCTATTACGTATATATTGGGGAGGGGGTAATCTCAAAGGTAAGATCGATAGTAAATAAACTCTCATGCCAGAACGTAATAATGCTAACTGGTCATACAGTTTACAATGTAGTAGCGAAGAATATAGAAGAAGAACTAGGAGATATCGTTTTTAGGTCTTTTTTTGTTAAGGAGGCAAACATGGATGAAGCAAAAAGGATAATTCTAAACGTTGGATACAACGACATCGATGCTGTCATAGGAATCGGTGGAGGTAGGGTTTTAGATGTTTCAAAAGTAGTTGCCTCTGAACTCAATGCAGCATTCATAAGTGTTCCAACTACTGCATCACACGATGGTATAGCCTCGCCAGTTGCGAGTTTCAAGGAAAGCGGTAAACCGATATCTATAACTACAAATCCTCCGGTAGCGGTAGTAGCAGATGTGAATATAATAAGAAAAAGTCCAATAAGACTTGTTAGATCCGGATACGGCGATCTGATATCCAATGTTATCGCCGTTAAAGATTGGCAACTTGCAAGAGATTTAGTTGGAGAAGATTACAGTGAAGTAGCAGCATCAATGGCCGTTATGCCTGCTGAACTCATGCTCAGTAAGGCTAAAGAACTGGATTTAACGATTCCACAACACTTAATTATGCTATTAAGGGGATTAATAATGAGTGGTGTTGCAATCGCAATCGCTGGAAGTAGTAGACCTGCAAGTGGTTCAGAGCACAAATTTAGTCATGCGTTAGACTTCTTAAATTACGGAAATGGAACACACGGCGAACAGGTTGCAATCGGTACAATAATTATGGAATATCTGCATGAGAAGTATTACGGTAGGGGAAATTGGGAGTTGATAAAAGCTTCACTTGAAAAAGTTGCTGCTCCAACTAAAGCTAAAGAAATCGGTTTAAATAAGGATCAAGTTTTAGAAGCTTTGATGTACGCAAAGGAAATAAGAAAGAAGAGATTTACGATTTTAGAAGCAGTAAATCCTTCAAAAGATGATTTCGAAATTGCAATTGAAAAAACTGGAATATGCTAAAGTAACCGTAATATTAAAAAAGTGTTTAAACCAATAATATTAAACGTGAAAAGCGTTCAGGTCGAAGAACTCATAAATGAACTAATTGACAGAGTTGCTGGTGAAGTAGGAATAATAATTTATTCTTTAGGGCTTAATAAAGAGTTTACAGATGATCAACTCGCTTTAGAGCTTGGTATAGAAATAAACGAGATCCGTAAAGCACTCTTTGCATTATACGAAATAGGGTTAGCAGAGTACAGAAGAGTTAGAGATGACGAAACAGGATGGATGGAATACTATTGGAGAATAAACTACGATAAAGCCATAGATATTCTAAAAAGAGAATTGGAAAAAACAAAGAAAAAGCTCGAAGAAAAGCTTGAGCAAGAGTCGGGTAATATATATTACATATGCCCCAATATGTGCATAAAGGTTTCATATGAAGAAGCTATGGATCTAAACTTTTCATGTCCAAAATGTGGTGCAATGCTTGAATACCTTGACAGCACTAAAGCAATAGAAATGATAAAAGAAGAAATCAAAAGAATCGATGAAATTCTCAAGAAGTTACAAGTTTCCTAATTTCTTTGGCTTTTTTTATACTTGTCTCAACTATTTCCTCAAAGAGTTCCTCGCTAAGTAGATAACTTCCACTCTTTTGTATTGCTACGATGTTGTCGTTTTTATCTGTAGTAATAGTTATCGTGTTATCACCAACACTCAATTCATCTCTGCTGGGATCTACTAAAAACTTGTCTTCAACTACAAGTGACGTAACCGAGATAGGAATATCCTTAATCGGAAGTTTGAAATCATTACCGAGTTCAAATCTCTCCGCTGGAACTACTGTGTTCATCAAAGCTACTATCGCTGCTAATGCTGAAGCATCCATTAGATTTCCATCGTCATCCAATGCATGAATATCTATGAATAATATCCAAACCTTCTTACCCTCCTCGATACAAAGCTCAGATAGATCAACTGCTTCGCTATGTCTTATACCCCTATCAACAACTCTCGCCAGTTCAATTGCATTCTCATCTGGAGGGCCCGGCTCAAAAGTTGGTGAAGCAAGGGGAACTAGTTCAGCATTAGTTATTATGATACCCTTATCAGGTGTGTCTGGAAAAGGTTCTCCAGGTTGCATCTTTATACCGACTACAACTTGAGTGTCTCCAATTTTTACCAATGCTGATCCTTCAGCTTTCTGGATTATGTTTGGATAAATCTCTATTTTTCTGAATTCATCAAAAGCTCTTCCATCAATCCTCTCGTTATCTCTAAGCTTAGATAAAACGTAATCCTTTTTTATATCGACTAAAATATCACTGTGCATTTTCTATATCCTCCTTCTCGATTTCGTATTTCTTCATTATAGCCTCTCTCTGGAGTTTATATATTTCCATAGCACCTTTTTTTGCAAGTTTTATAGCCTCTTTTAGCTCTTCCTTGGTAATTCTCCCATCCATTTGAAGCAATGTAATTGATTCAATCTTTCCATTTCTTATAAGAAAAGCAAATGGGATGTCTGCTTCTCCGTAGTAATCCTCTTCCTTTATTGGATCTAAAACCAACACTCCATCAACCTTTGCAACTGCTACGGAACTAATAATCCCTCTCATCGGAACTCCAGCATCTACTAATGCAACACTTGCTGCATTTAGGCAAGCGGTTCTACTCCCAGCATCTGCTTGAAGAACTTCAACAAAGATGTCTATTGTACTTCTTGGAAACAGCTCTTTAATCACAATTGCTTCAACCGCTTCTTTACTAACTTTAGAAATCTCGATACTCCTCCTATCTGGACCCGGTCTTTTACGCTCTTCAACACTAAACGGTGCCATGTTGTACCTGTATCTTATTACGGCTTTACTTGGATCTTGCAAATGCCTTGGATGCAACTCCCTTGGCCCATAAACTGCTGCGACGACTTTATTTCTACCCATCTCCAAATAACATGAACCATCAGCTCTTTTTAGTACTCCTGCCTCTATTTTTATTGGTCTTAATTCATCAAACTCCCTGCCATCCAATCTCTTTCCATCTATTATCAGTTTAGGCTTTTGTAACATTTTCCTTCCTCCTCTTTATGAATTCTGTAATCCTATCTGTTAAACCCTCCGTATGAGCTTCCTGTTCTATTTTGTATATAGCTTCTTCAGCAATTGTGATCTTTCTTCTGTCACCGTTAAGCCAGATTAAACCGTTTTGACCTACGATTATCTGTACATCTAGTTCTCCTTTTAAAAGCTTAATCATACTACCCTTCTTACCTATAACCCTTGGAACCCTTGCAGGATTTATCGCAACAATTCTTCCAAACCTTATTGGCCTACAGAGCTTGTCCTTCATTGTAAGCGTTACCTTCATTTTAGGATCAATGTTCAGAACCTTTGCAATTATTGCATCTCCTATCTCCAATATCTCATTCGGTTTCTTATCCGGTTTCATATTTGGGTATTCTTGAACTGGGAGAAATGCTGTATATGGACAATGAATATCTACAATCCAACCGTTTGCTGTTACCTCTCTTACAATCCCTATTACTGTATCTCCTACCGATGGAATGTATCTCCCTTTAAGAGGAATTATCCTTACTTGCGTCTCAGTCTGATCTAACAACCCTAAAATCTTTGAGTAAACCCTTCCATTTTCGATATAAGTTCCAGATCCAGCGAGTTTTGGATTTGTAGACACTAAATCCCCCGGTAGAACAATCTTTCTCATTTTTGAATCCTCCTAACGATTTTTGTTAAGGCTTCACCTTTCGTGATCTTACCAAGTAAGTCTAACAAATCCCCGTGCATACCAGCGGGAATTCTCATAAGGCAAATCCAACTGCCATCTCTTTGCCACTCCTCTTGAATAACATTCCCGAAATTGTACAAAGCGGATATAGCTTTCCCAGTATACTCTGCAGGAACTTTTATCGCTATTTCAATCTCTTCAAATCTCAGTGGGAGTATAGGTTTTAAAGCCTTAACTATTTCTTTTATCTGTGCCTCAACGGGCTTAAATATGTCTATATGTACTTTAGCCTGTTCTAGCGCCATTTCTATTCTTGAAGGGGGATGTGGTGCTCCAGTTCTAGGATCAACAGTGTTTCTGCTTAAGAACGCTATTATCTGTTTTTTCTTTGCTTCAAGCATTTCTTTTCTTTGTTCAGCTGTAATTTGAACTTCTCCTTCTTCAATTATCTTTCTTGCGATCTTGTATATATCTGTAGTTCCAAAAACCTTTTGCAGATTTTCTGCTGAGGCTCTAATTCCTTTTTTAGCATCCTTAAATACTTCCTCAACTGCTAGTAACTCTTCGAAGTTTACCTCTTTTCCTTCTTTTAAATCCCTTGCAAGATATGGATCAACGAGTATCTCAAATTCTTCTCCAGCTTTTCTTAATCTTGCTATAACAGCTTTTTCAAGCGATACCATACTACTTCTTAAGCTCTTTTCTAATTATTTCATTTGCCTTTTCAATGTAAGGTTTCAGTTCTTCAATGCTCATTTCCTTATACTTCTTCTCATCGGTTTTTACATACCCCACTTCTATTCCTTCTGGTGTTAGTTCGCTCTCTATAGCCTTACCCATTGCAACTAAACCCAATATTAATGCATCTTCAAAGCTCATATCTTCTCTGTATTCCTTTTCAAAGAACTCCATTACGATATTTCTTCCCATTCCTATCGCTGTAGCTTTGTATTCAAGTAGTGCTCCACTTGGATCTGTTTCGTAAAGTTTTGGTACATCGTCAACTCCAGCGATTAACAGTGAAACTCCAAAAGGTCTCACTCCTCCAAATTGTGTGTATTGCTGCTTGTAATCGCATATCCTTTTAGCTAACTCTTTAACAGTTATCGGTTCATCATAAGTCAATCTGTTAATCTGAGCCTCTAATCTAGCTCTTTCAACTAAAACTCGTGCATCTGCAACTAATCCCGATGTAGCTGCACATATGTGTTCATCTATTTTGTATATTTTTTCTATTGTATCAAGCTCAAGTAATCTACTTGCCACTCTTCTGTCGGCAATCAGTATTACTCCTTCTTTTGTTTTTATTCCGATGGCGGTAGCTCCTCTTTTTACAGCTTCTCTTGCATACTCTACTTGGAATAATCTACCATCTGGACTAAATACGGTTATAGCTCTATCGTATCCCATTTGGGGTAAATGCATACTTACACCTCCAGATACTTCTTTTTACACTTTTTTATAGTACCGCTAACACCTATTGTTAGCGGTACTACTCTTACATCTCCAATACTGTTTATCAATGTAAGTGCTATTATTACCTTATCTACTGCATCTCTACTGCATTTTATTATACCTCTTTTACCATTAAATATTTCGAGATTAATACCACAATTAGCAGTAGAAGTTTCTCCAAAAAGAGATAACATATTGTTAACTAAAACTTTCGTAAAAGACTCCATGGAGATACTACTGTTTTCGAAGATTAATTCAAATGCTATATATCTCTTCTTACTTTTAAGTGAAGGTGGTAAACCCTTCATGATCGTTAATGATTGCCGTGCAGAGGGTACCTTGGCTTATGCCCGAAGCCGGTTTCTCGGCACGGGCTTTAGTGACCGCGGGCTGAACGGCTCGCCCTTTCGGGCTCGCCGCTTACACCCCGGTCCTATCAAACGGGTCTTCTACCCGCGCCCTTATGGGCGGCTCTTTTCGGGGACGGCTTCAGGCTTAGATGCTTTCAGCCTTTAGCCGCATGGCGCGTAGCTGCCCGGCAGTGCCCTGCCGGACAACCGGTCGACCAGTGGCGCCGGAGGCTCGTTCCTCTCGTACTAGAGCCTCCTTCCCCTCAGCCGCCCGAACACCCCCGTTAGATAGCAACCGACCTGTCTCACGACGGTCTAAACCCAGCTCACGATCCCCTTTAATAGGCGAACAACCTCACCCTTGGCCGCTGCTGCACGGCCAGGATGGGGAGAGCCGACATCGAGGTAGCAAGCCCCCGGGTCGATATGAACTCTCGCCGGGGACAACTCTGTTATCCCTGGGGTAGCTTTTCTGTCGTCACCCGGCCTCACCAAGAGGCCAGGGTGGTTCGCTAGGCCCGCCTTTCGGCTCGTGACCCCTTATTGTGCGGGGTCACGTCAGGCCGGCTTTTGCCCTTGCACTCTACGGCGGAGTTCTGACCCGCCTGAGCCGACCTTTGGGCGCCCCCGATACCTTTTCGGGGGCGTGGCGCCCCACCCAAACTGCCCACCTACCGATGTCCCGCCGAAGCGGTTAGCTCCACAGCTGGAGGTGGGCGGTGTCTCATCGACGGCTCCACCCCGCCCGGAGACGGGGCTTCGAAGCCTCCCGCCTACCCTGCGCACCCCCAGCTGTGAAGCAACGGCAGGCTGCAGTAAAGCTCCACAGGGTCTTCGCTTCCCAACGGGGGTCCCCAGACTCTTCACTGGGAAGTCGGGTTCGCCGGCTTCCGGCCGGGGACAGTGGGGGGGTCGTTAATCCGTTCATGCAAGCCGCCAATTAAGCGGCAAGGTATTACGCTACCTTAAGAGGGTCATAGTTACCCCCGCCGTTTACGGGCCCTTCGGCCGGTTGGACCCGGCTTTCAGGTACCCGCACTGGGCAGGACTCAGGGGCTGTACTAACCCTTACGGGGTTGCAGCCCCCTGTGTTTTTAGTAAACAGTCGCCCCCCCCTAGTCACTGCGACCTGCGGTCCCAGCCATAAGGCCAAGACCGCAGGCACCCCTTCTACCGAAGATACGGGGCCAATTTGCCGATTTCCCTCGGCCGGAGTGTTCCGCCACGCCTTAGGCTACTAACCCAGGGCACCTGTGTCGGTTCTCGGTACGGCCATCCCGCCCCCCTTTTCACGGGCTCCGGGAGTCGGCCGACTTACGCCATCACGCCTTCACCCCCTTCTCTCCATTACGGAACTCCGGGGGCTTCGGCGCTTGGACACCCTGGCAGCGGGTGCTCGGCCTATCCCGAAGCGTCGGGGCCTTGCGGCAACCGCCATAAGGCGGCCGGGCGGGCGGTGCGGGAATATTAACCCGCTTCCCTTTTCGGCGGCGACGAGTTACGTGCCGCCTTAGGGCCGACTAACCCACGGCTGACGAACATCGCCGTGGAACCCTTGCCCTTCCGGCGGTCGGGATTCTCACCCGACTACGCTGCTACTACCGCCAGGATTTTCGTTACCGACGGCTCCACCCGAGCTCACGCCTCGGGCTTCTACGCCATCGGCACGCCCCCCTACCGGATCCCCTTTCGGGGCCCCGGGGTATCGGCGGCCGGCTTGAGCCCCGTCCATTTTCGGCGCCCCGGGTCTCGGCGGGTGAGCTGTTACGCACTCTTTAAAGGATGGCTGCTTCTAAGCCTACCTCCCCGCTGTCTTCGACCCGGGACCTCCTTTGGGTTAACACTTAGCCGGCACTTAGGGGCCTTAACCCCGGTCTGGGTTGTCCCCCTCTCGGACAGGGAGCTTACCCCCCTGCCCTGACTCCGCCCATCTACGGCGGCGGTGGATTCGGAGTTTGACAGGAGGGCGAGGGTTTCACCCCCCGGCACCTCCAATCAGTGCTCTACCCCACCGCCTACCTCCGGGCGGGTCATACTGCGGTATGTCTCGGGGGGAACCAGCTATCCCCGGGCTCGATTGGACTTTCACCCCTAGACGGGGGTCAGGGGAGCGATTTGCACATCAACACCCTTGCGGGCCTCCACGGGTCTTTCGACCCGCTTCACCCTGCCCCCGCCTAGATCGCCCGGCTTCGGGTCGTACGGTAGGGACTATAGGGCGAGCACACCCCGCCCCTCGCCCTTGCGGGCTGCGGGCTATTCGGTTTCCCTTCGGCTTCGGGCTTACAACCCTTAGCCTCGCCCCTACCGTACACTCCCTGGCCCGTTCTTCAAAACGTACGCAGTGACCCCGGTATACCCCGCCTCGTACTCGCGCCTCTCGGCGCTTTCCTTCGGCAGGGTTACCTTTCGGGCCACTGCTCACTATCCCCGGCCGGTTTCAGGCTCTTTTCACTCCCCTTCCCGGGGTTCTTTTCAGCTTTCCCTCACGGTACTAGTGCGCTATCGGACTCGGGACGTATTTAGCCTTGGGGGTTGGTGCCCCCCAGCTTCCCGCGAGAATTCCAACCCGCGGTACTCAGGTGACTCCCCACACCCTCGGGGCTTACGCCTACGGGGCTATCACCCTCTACGGCGCCGCATTCCAGCGGACTTCGGCTTCACCCCTCGGGTGCTTAGCGGGGAGCACCTACAACACCACATCCACCCTCCCTTTCGGGAGGGTGTTCGGTTTGGGCTCTGCCGCTTTCGGTCGCCCCTACTCACGGCATCGCGTTTGCTTTCTTTTCCTGCGGGTACTCGGATGTTTCCTTTCCCCGCGTTCCCGCTCCCATACGGGAGCGCCCCCGAAGGGGCAGGATTGCCCATTCGGGGATCCCGGGTTCTACGGCTCCATGCGCCTCCCCCGGGCTTTTCGCAGCTTGGCACGCCCTTCGTCGGCGCCCGAGCCCAGCCATCCACCGGCCGGGATACTGCCGAGAAACCGGCTACGGTATACATCCAAGGTACCCTCTGCACGGCATCATTTGGGCATTACTAGCCCATCAACCCTTCCCCGACGACTTTCATCGCCGGGTGCATAAAATAATGGACTCGTCGGGATTTGAACCCGAGGCCTCCGCCTCGCAAAGGCGGCGCTCTACCAGGCTGAGCTACGAGCCCATAACCCACGGGGGGCTTGCCGACAATTAGGCTCAGCAGGCGAAGGATGCAACGTTAGGAGGTGATCCAGCCGCAGGTTCCCCTACGGCTACCTTGTTACGACTTCGCCCCCCTCGCGGACCCTGGGCTCGACCCGCCCCATAGGAGCGGGCCTCGCCCCTGGCCCACTTGGGTGGCGTGACGGGCGGTGTGTGCAAGGAGCAGGGACGTATTCACCGCGCCATTTTGAGGCGCGATTACTACGGATTCCAGGTTCACGAGGGCGAGTTGCAGCCCTCGATCCCAGGTACGGCCGGGTTTAGGGGATTACCTACCCCTTTCGGGGTCGGTACCCATTGTCCCGGCCATTGTAGCCCGCGTGTAGCCCGGGGGATTCGGGGCATACGGACCTGCCGTTGCCCGCACCTTCCTCCGGCTTAGCGCCGGCGGTCCCCCCAGTGTGCCCGGCGTCCCCGAAGGGACCCGCTGGCAACTGGGGGCGCGGGTCTCGCTCGTTGCCTGACTTAACAGGATGCTTCACAGTACGAACTGACGGCGGCCATGCACCACCTCTCAGCTACTCTGGTAGGGTCTTCAGCCCGACCTTCATCGAGCTGTCTCCCCCGGTAAGCTTCCCGGCGTTGAATCCAATTAAACCGCAGGCTCCACCCGTTGTAGTGCTCCCCCGCCAATTCCTTTAAGTTTCAGCCTTGCGGCCGTACTCCCCAGGCGGCGGGCTTAACGGCTTCCCTCCGGCACCGGGCAAGCTCGTAGCTTGCCCGACACCTAGCCCGCATCGTTTACAGCCAGGACTACCCGGGTATCTAATCCGGTTCGCTCCCCTGGCCTTCGTCCCTCACCGTCGGACCCGTTCCAGCCGGGCGCCTTCGCCACAGGTGGTCCTCCCGGGATTATAGGATTTCACCCCTACCCCGGGAATTCCCCCGGCCTCTCCCGGTCCCTAGGCTGGCAGTATCCCCCGGAAGTCTGACGGTTAAGCCGCCAGATTTCCCGGGGGACTTACCAGCCCGGCTACGGACGCTTTAGGCCCAATAATAGTGGCCGCCACTCGGGCCGCCGGTATTACCGCGGCGGCTGCCACCGGCCTTGCCCGGCCCTTGCTATGGGGAGCTTTTTAGGCTCCCCGACAGCCCCTGCAATGCAGGGGCACTCCGGCTGACCCCGTCGCGGTTTCCCGCATTGCGGAGGTTTCGCGCCTGCTGCGCCCCGTAGGGCCTGGCCCCGTGTCTCAGGGGCCATCTCCGGGCTCCCACTCCCATGGCCCGTACGGATCTTCGGCTTGGCGGGCCGTTACCCCGCCAACTACCTAATCCGCCGCAGCCCCATCCTCGGGCTGCACCGTCCCTTACGGGAACGGTGCACTTTCGGGGATGGGGGAATTCCACCACCCATCCCCTATGGGGGTTTAGCCCCAGTTTCCCGGGGTTATCCCCCTCCCGAGGGTAGGTTGGCCACGTGTTACTGAGCCGTCCGCCGGTGCGTGAACCGCCGAAGCGGCTCACGCCCCATGACTCGCATGGCTTAGTCCCAGCCGGATAGCAGCGGCCTCTGGCAGGATCAACCAGAATTGGCGGGGGAGTAAAGTCTATCCCTCGCCTGCTGATCTACCCTGTCGGCAAGCCCCCACATCAGACGTGTCTTTGCGACACGTCCTCCTGAAACTTATACCGCGGGTTGGACCACCATCCCTCATCTTGGGCTTATGCCCAATTCAGGACTCTTGCCGGACCCGCGGTCTTGAGTTAATGTAATTTTTTAGATTTATAAGACTTTTGCTCTGGATCAGTATTTAATTTATCATTAGCATATTTCATTAAGAGTTCAAGGTAAGATTCCCTAATACTCTCATCTCTTGAATAACCCAACTCTTCTGCTATTTCAAATAATTTTTCCTTTAAATTAATGTCATCGTGATTGATTTCAATTTCTATGTATTCTCCAAGTCCATCAACCTTATCAATACAAATTATAGCGTTATCAGTCCGATATATTTCTCTAATCTTCCTTACTTCTTTTACTGGTTTAAATCCAAGTTTTTTTAGAATTTTTATAGCATTTTCGAAGTTATCAACTTTAACGCTTATCTCCTCTCTGCTCTTTGTTTCTTTATCGATTTTTGGACCCTTATACGTTATCTTCACTCCTTCGATATCTTTTCTGACCCTTAGTGCTTCATCACTTTCTTTAAAGTCCCTTATAGGTGAATTAAAATATATATCGATTTCCTCCTTTTTTATTACAAATTCTGCTATTTGTTTTACCCTTTCCTTGACTCCTTCTTTCAACTTAAATTTTATCTCGATTTCCATAACCTCTTTATTGTGTTACGATTTGATAACGATATCGTAAACGCTTTTAAACCCTTAGTTTATATTATAAAATATGACTATAATCGATAAAATCGAACCGTTAACACCAAAGCAAAGTGAGATGTTAGATGCTTTAGTAAACGACAGTTATGATATCGTTGGTATATTTGGCCCAACTGGAACTGGGAAGTCCTTATTCAGTCTAGCGTATGGAATAGATTCAGTTATCGAAAACAAATACAAAAAATTCCTCATAGTAAAACCGATTGTAGATGTCGTAACTGGTGAGGAGTTAACCCTTGCAAAGGGTGGTAAAGAATTCATTGAACTTGGAAAAGCTTATCTTAGGGATGTCATAGGTGAGTTCGTTGATTGGAATAAGGTAGAGGAGCTAATGAACAATGGAAAAATTATGTTTGTTGATTCCCATTATTTGAAGGGCAGAACCTTTGACGACGCTATAATATTCTTAGATGAAGTTCAATCTCTAAAACCTGAAAGTGTAATAGAGATTTTGGTTAGAGTGGGAAGAAACAGTAGATTAATAGTTGCTGGAGATCCAGTTTTTCAATCACTGAGTGCAGTTCAAAACGATCCAGCATCACTTATAAGGGATGTTCTGATCAGTGAAGAGAATACGAAAGTAGTAGATTTAGGAATCAAAGATATTGTAAGAGAGGGTGCAAAGAGAGGTTTGAGGTTACTGATTGAGTACAGAATGAGAATGAGAGATTTAAGTGAGGAGGAAAAGGAAATAGTAGAATCTGCAAAAATACATTCACCAGACGCTGACGTAATCACAGCCGTTGAGTTTAGCAAGGAAAAAGAGGAGTTCGAGATTAGTTCTGAGCATGTCCCAGATGCTTTAATAATAGTCAAGCAAGGTCACTTCGGAAGATTAGTTGGAAAAGGTGGTGAGAGAATACGTGCAATAGAAGAAGATACTGACAAAAGTATTAGAGGAGTAGAACTTAACTTAGATTTCAAAGAGCTTATAAGAGCTGTACATCCAGTTCCATGGATTTGGAGGTATATAGAAGATATAGACTTCGCTGGCCCAACTTTAGCAGTTCAAGTTGACAGCGATGTATTTGGAGCTTTTGTAGGTCAGAGAGGTATTCATGTAAGATTTGTCGATGCTGTAATGAAAAAACTAATGGGTGTGGGAATTAAAGCAATGGAAGCTGAGAAGAAGAAAAGGAAAAAGAAGTAAAATTAACTAAATATATGTACTAAGCAGATCGTTTTTCTTTTTTCTGTTAAAATCACTGTCAGCTATTATGATTATTTAGGCCAAGATATGAATCGGGTTTGAGTCATACGTATGATAAAGACCTAATCATTTCATGAGCTTTGTTAAAACGTATCTCTTCTTCTCAATAGCCCTTTTTACGGCTTCATCAACCCTTCTACACATATCTTCAAAATTCTCTGGCGTTTCTTCGCCGACAACCTTTTTTATTGGGGTATATGCAGATTCCCTAAACCTCGGCTCTATAGGTTTTTTACGGTTATCTTCTATCAGATATGCTCCTCTTCCCTTTTCAACCCAACCAACTTCTTCTATTCTTACACCAGCATCTCTGACTACTTTTTTTACCTCTTCAGCAGTGTCAGCATCGCATACAACCATAAGCGAATCTATCGAAACTCCCATGAAATCTATTTTTAGCTCATCAAGCATTTTTAGAACTCTTTTGTTAACACATCTTCTGAGTTTCTCGTAATCGAATACCAAAGCTTTGTTAGAAACTTTCGAAATCTCCTCTGCATCCCCTCTTATCCCGCCATTCGTCACATCGCTCATCGAATGAATTCTCTTAACCAATCCAGCTGAGAAGATCGCTTTTACAGCTTTTATGAAATCCAAATTTATTGTTTCCTCAACGACTTCATGCCTTCCGTAATATATCGCAGTTGTTGCAATCGTTCCACCTCCCGCCCCTTCCGTAAGAAGAATTACATCT
>Ga0190369_1000027_pt1 | contig 21709 bp, 27 predicted proteins | sample 4872181213_MG_FD_165051 | JGI IMG/M metagenome (GOLD analysis project Ga0190369, IMG submission 165051) | Hydrothermal vent microbial mat bacterial communities from Southern Trench, Guaymas Basin, Mexico - 4872-18-12-13_MG | ecosystem: Environmental > Aquatic > Marine > Hydrothermal vents >... | reverse complement strand
CTTAAATACCAAAACTTTTCAAAAGGTATATGACTCACGAACCACGATCTTTTTTCTATAGATATTTTAATATTTTCAATAATTTCTTTGAAATTAAATTTTGTAATTATTGGATAAACCCCTATCACACCTAGATGTTCATTTTTTAGCTTGGTAATTATAGTATGAAAGAATGCATCAGATTTGTTTTTTCTTCCGCTAAAATCCGTAACGACTTTCCATTCTAAATTTTGGTCGGTAATTAAGATGTTCGCACAATTCGAATGGTTAAACAAATAGGAAAACAACTTAACAAAACACTTAATTATTAAATCTATGTAAAGGAAAACATGCGGAAAACGCATTATGATTTTTTGGTAGGGTTTAACATTTTCATTAGAAGTTATATAACCATGGACAAACCAATAAAGATTGAATTGCTCGTAACGACATAAATCTATTAAATCATGTAGCAGGTTAGTGTCGTCATTTGACTGCATGGTGTAAATTTTTGATTCGAGGCTTTAAAAGTTACTTATGTAGGACATAATGCGATCTGTAGTATGCCCAGCTATCAAGCTTAACGACATCTCTAAATCCACATTTGTAAGCATTTTTAATAATGTAACTGTCTTTTATCCAAAATGCTGCTGAGTAAGGATGATACACAGGAAATAGGGAAGTTAGGACATTTAGAGCAAACTTCTTATACCACTTCCAATTGCTATACCACTTCCCCCGCTTTCCAAAGTCAGGCACATCAAAAATATACAACTTACCGTTGTCATTTAGAATGCTGTAAAAATTTTTGAATACAATTTTCAATTGTTTGGGATGAATATAAAACAAAGAATTGTGTATATATATAACGTCATAACTCTTTGTTCTATCTTTCAAACTTAAGAAATCGTCAACGTAGCATAACTCTTCTCCAATTAGCTTATTTGCCATTTCAACAGCTTTTGGAGATATATCAAAACCTCTAATGTTGTATCCATCCCTATAAAAGTAATACACAAGTTCACCGCTACCGCATCCAGCGTCCAAAATTGAAAAGCTCTTTTTAGGTTTCATGATTTCTAAAATCTTTCTATAAATGTCATACATCACACTATTTTCGAACTGTTTCACTTTTAATCGTCTATACTCTTCATCGTGTAGCGTCCAATATTTCTCGGCAACACGTTTTGCATAGGTTGGTGATACATAAACTAACACGGTTTTTAGGGCGTAGTCTATAGCTCCCATAGTTGAAACACAAAAACTTGAGTTAATAACACTTTTTTTCTTTAAGAGATGGGCAGTGTAGCACATCATGTAATCTAATAGTTTCAAAATTTTTATGTATCATTGTTACCTTCTCAGCAATGAAAATATTGGACTTTGAATATAATATACTGGTGTTAAAATTCCGCCAAACTTTCTAAAGTATCTCTCTATACTCGGTATTTCAGAACCTTCGAAGTCAAACACTTTTAACCCCTTCGACTTACAGAACTTTATTGCATTCCAAATCAATAAACTCATTGCGCCTCTTGAATTTTCGTCTATTCCACCACCCAAATAGTATCCCCATTCACTATCCCAGACAAGGAAAAGCGAAGCGATTGGTCTCTCGTTTAAGTAGGCTGTCCATATCTTACACAACCCTCTCCTTTTACACTCTCTAAACAGCAGTTTCCAAATCCTATCTAAATCTAAATCTTTTCTCTGCCTTTCAAAAGTTAACTTGGAAAGGCGAATAAAATCGTTTATTTCATCTTCAACGATCTCCAAGTTCATTTTCTCTGCCTTTCTTATATCCCATTTCCTTTTTTTATCTATTTCTTTCCAAATATTTTCGAGACTTTGTGTTAAATCGACAGTATATGTGTATGAAACTCCAACATGAAAACCTTCCCATTTATAAGGTAATAGATAAGTGTTAAACCAATATGGAAAGAATCTATAAATATAAACTTTCTTAAATACTTTCGAAAAAAGATTGTTAATTTCTTTCACTTTCGATAGGACTTTAGTTCTCCTACCTTTCAATATGCTTTCAGAATAGAGAGGTCCAAGATACGGTGTGAGTATAGGGTTGACAACAACGTTTAGCATATACTTTCTTCTGATAGGAATGGGTATAACGGATAAAATTTCATTATCTTGTCTAATTGAGAAAAACTTGAATTTCAACTTATTCCCGTAAAACTCCTTAACACACTTAAACCACCAAGTTTGATGAAATATTGGCGAAATATTTGATTGAATAAAATCATCGTACTCGGCTATACTAATTTCTTCCAACTTCACTTTTCCACCACCTTCCGAACTCTTCTAAGCTCGTTACCCATGCTCGTTTATTTTTTAAATACTTCAAAACTTGAACATACACTTTCTCGTAGTTCTTCCAGTATAATCCATCAAACTTATCATTATGCCACAGCAATACCAAAACACCGTTATATTTTTCCACTATATCTATAAGCTTCAATATAAGTTTATAAGCGTCCTTGGGATTTAGTTTCATATATTCAAACAAAGTTCCATCCATGACATTTAAAGGTACTTCTAATACTTTTATTCTTCTGCCATCATTTGGATTCAGTGGATAAAATGGATATGGGATTCCTGCCCTAAATCCAACTAAATCATTATATCCGAGTGTTGAATCGTATTTAAACCCTGCCTTCTCAAGTAGTAGCCACGTTTTTGGGATATGAAATCGTAAATAATGATTTCTGTAGCTGACAATCTTCGTCTTTGCAACCTTTTCTAATCTTCTTTTTTCTTTGACAATCAAATCGAAGTTCGTAAAAGCGTAGAAACTTCCATGTAAACCGACCTCAAACCCTTCATCTAAAATGAAACCTATTTCATCACTTAACGTCTCAACCGAATAGCGCTTAGTAAACGGATCCTCCTCATTTGCCATAAAAAAAAATGTCGATTTAAATCCGAATTCATTCTCAATTTTTAATATTTTTTCAAATGTCATATAAGGACTCTCTTTAGACAGTATTTTTCTTATAATTGTTAAGGGAGCTTTTACAATATGGTACGCGTAATACTTCCAAGAAGGTTTTATAATGTCTACATCATGTGTAAGCACGACTGAAAATTTGCCTTCTGGAGGCTCTATCTGTACCTGCGGTTTGATGTTTTTTACTTTGAAAATAGTATTGAGAACGATGTCTCTTCTGAGTGGATTATTTTTGTGGTAGCTGTGGAATATTCTAATATCTTTTGGTGTGCCTAACTCGTCCTTTAAAAGTTCCATAGCGATACGTTCAATCTTCATCATTCCAGCAATGTTCTGCACTCTTTAAAATTTTAGTTCTGCATTTATCCTTTATAAACTGTATGGTGCTATACAACTCCCATGTCTTGTATGTACAATTAATATTAAATAACTTCATAATAATCCTTGCTATAAAAGGTGGACATTGTAAAATAGATAATAAAGACAATACGCTTAGTATCTTCTGGGATCTTTTATATCCCATCCCCGTAGAACGTACAGTGTAATAGTAGACAGGATATACTTTGAATGTATACCCTAAAGACATAAGAGCATATACGATCTCTGTATCGTTTCCATCAAATACCCTATCTACTAAAAACCCTCTTTTTTTGTACAATTCTTTTAGAGCACTATTTTTATATAATCTTCCACCTCCCCGAACCCAGCACATTTCTTCACCTTTAATAATACCAGAAGAAACTGCTACCTTCTCATCTTTTTTCATGTAGCTCCATAATCTTTCAACGTAATCGCTTGGCAACACTAAATCTGCACCGACTATTAAAGTTGCATCTACATCTAAAGATATAGACAACTTAAGTCCGATTTCAAAGTTGTCTGAAAACTCTGGTAATCTCTGTGCATTATATCCCCTATCTGGAAATCTCAAAACAAAACATCCGAGTTTAGTTGCCAGTGTTGGCGTGAGGTCAGTACTACCATCGTCAATCACAATAATCTTATATGGCGGGATAGTTTGATTTTTTAAATTTTTTATTATTCTTTTTATATTTTCTTCTTCATTTTTAGCTATTATAACTGCACAGTATTTCATAACTATCACTTAATAGATCATACACTTCTCTACATGTTCCGAACCAAGCTTGTTTTCTTATTCCTTCTCGAATAATTTTTTCATAAATTTTACTCCACCCTGGAAATTCCTTTTCATTAAATACCCTCTGGTGCCATAAAACAGTAACTAAGCATCCTCTTCTTTCTGCATATTTTAAGATTGCTTCCACCTTCTCTACTGCTTCTTTGAGACTCTTACTTGATCTCTCTAAGGCTACATCCATAATGGTTAAAGGAATAACTAAGAAGTCGTCTTCTTCAAAAGGTCTAAAAGGAAGGTATTTTCTGTCTCTCCATCCTACTCTATCTCTGAAGCCAAAGCTTGCATCATACTTGAATCCAACTTCTTTCTGAATTTGCCAAGTGTTAGGAATATCTAAATTTAAGAAGTGCTGTCTTACACCAATTACTTTTTTACCTAAAATTTTTTCGAGAGTTTTCTTTTCTTTTAATAGTAGGTCTTCATTTTTGTATGAATCATAAGAACCATGTAAAGCGACTTCCCAACCATTTTCGTCAAGTTCTCGTATTATATTAACCACGTTGGGATCATTTATATCGTAGTATCCTAAAGATAGGGGATACGTTTTTGGATTTAGTAACTCTAATTTTTTTGTCTCATTCAAGAAAAAGAATGTTGACCTTACGCCATACCTGTCTTCCAACGCCATGATTTTATCAAAATTCCAGTAAGGATTATTTTTCCACTTGGTGAGTAGCGTTTTGATATGGTAAAATCTTTTTGTTTTCATAAAATAATATATGCAGTGCCACCACTTCTTGTCAATCCTATCTACATCGTGAGTTAAACAAATTCCAAACTTTTTACCACTTGGAAATTCAATTCTTCTCATCAAATTACACCTTCGCGATCGTTTACAACAATTCCAAAATCTTCATAATTTTCTCACTCGCTTTTCCGTCTCCAAACTTATGGGTGTAAGTTTTGCCTTAATTATCATATCTTTATTCGCTATTCGCTCCCACTAAGATGTTCCAACCATCCTCAACAGTTTCGATCCATTCCGTTCTATCCCTTAGCGTTATACATGGAACCTTAAATATGTAAGCTTCCTTTTGAACACCTCCCAAATCGGTGATTATCTTCTTGGCATTTTTCTCTAAAACGAGCATATCGAGGTATCCAACGGGTTTTATTACGTTAACATTACGCTTGAGTTTATCCCAAAGCCCAAATTTCTTCAGAGCTTTTTCGGTTCTCGGATGACACGGAAAAATTACGTTACCGTTGACCTCGCATAGAGCATCGACTATGTTTCTCAACCTATTCATATTGTCAGTGTTTTCCGCTCTGTGAACTGTAACCAAGTAGTAATCCTTCGGTTTTACGTTTAAATCGTTTAATACAGTTGAAACTCTTTCGGCAATCGTTATATTCTGCTTAACTGCATCGACCATGACATCTCCCGTCAAATACACACCCTCCGTTATCCCTTCTTTTTTCAGATTCTCCACTGCCCTTTCAGTCGGACAAAAGAGTAAATCCGAGCAGTGGTCTGTTAAGACTCTGTTTATCTCTTCAGGTATTCTTTGCATCTTAAACCAGCCTCAACATGCGCAAGTGGAATGTGAAGCTTTACAGATGCCAAAGCGCCAGCCAAGGTTGTATTAGTATCTCCGTAAACTATTACTAAATCTGGTTTTTCGTCCATCAAAACTTTCTCAATTCTCTTTACCATCTCGCCAGTTTGATAACCGTGAGTGCCAGATCCAACTCCTAAATGGTAATCTGGCTCTGGGATTCTAAGCTGTTCAAAGAACACTCTGTCCATTTCGTAGTCGTAATGTTGACCCGTATGAATAATAATCTCGTCGAAGTGTTTTCTTATCTCCTTTGATAGAGGAGCAAGCTTGATGAAGTTGGGTCTCGCACCTACTACAGATGCGATCTTCATGCTCTCACCTAAATTTGAATTGAATCTTTGGATTTTCTCTGAACTCCCTCAGGCTATCGGGATAATACTCAATAAACCAAACCATGAAACTTGTTATATCAATTTTATCCTTGAGGAATTCATCCCTTCTCCTTTTCCACAGCTTCTTAACTTTCTCATCTCTAACGATTTCCTCAGCTAACTCTATTGCTTTTTTCGGATCTCCTATGTTGATCATTAGTCCGTGTCGTTCGAGTTCTACGAAATTTCCAAAGAGTTTTGATTTAGGATGTGCATTGATCACGGGTATTCCCAAAAGAGCGGATTCACTAGCTATTGTTCCAGTATCTGTCAACACGGCTCTTGCAAAGTATATCGCATGGTGGATTCTCTTTTTGGAAACTCTTATCGTATACTTTTCCAATTCTTTCGAAATCTTTCCCTCAGACGAAATGAAAACTTCTACATATTTGCTTAACCTTTTCACGAGTTCAAGTTTATCTTCATAGCTGAATCCCTTAACTCCAATATCGTGAGCGGCATCGAATGCGTTAAATCTCAAGATTGCGTAACCGTTTTCATTAACACCAAGCTCATCAAGGATCGATTTATCTGGCTTGAAATATTTTGGATGTAGATATGCAAGCTCCTTAAGCGAATATATCCTAAGATGCCTCTTTCCCAAATCGTCGAGATACGTGTAAGGAGTTATTATTGCATCGACAAAGGGTAGATAAGCTTTCATCTGTAAAGCCAAGAGCTTACTCGATCTCGGCTCCGAATCGTAGAACACAAAATTTCGTGCTCCTAAAACCTTCGCAGTGTATGGGGCATAAATTTCAAACCCAGTAACTAAATCAGGCTTAAAATCACTTAAAATCTTCTTAGCTCTCATTACATCAAATGGAAACTTGAAGATTCTATCCCAGTTGCTTTTAACTCTTGTAAAGACTTTGCCCCTTAACTCGGCAACCTCAAGAGTTTCACCGTAATCCCTGTAAAGCAGTTCAACTCTGCATTCGTCGTTAAGCAAAGTTTTAATTATGTTCTTGTAAAAGTGATACTGCGCTGGAGTTGACACGAATACCGCTACTTTCTCAGCCATATCAAAATAGTTTGGTTTCATTTTAAAATGTTTCTTGTGATCAAGCCTTTGAAACAAGCAAGGACATTCGGAGGAAAATAAATATGCACATAGATCGAATTGCTTATAAAGGATTTAAGTAAAAGAAAAACGTGCAAGCAATAGTTTTAGCTGCTGAGAAGGAACAAGAATGAGACCGCTCACATACACAAAACCGAAAGTTATGCTACCAATTGCAAACAAACTTCTCTAATCTCTTTATCCTACTTTCGTATTCAACCTCAATGTTGTATCTGATTCTCTTGACAATTTCTTCTGGTGTTTTGGCTCTATACTTAATCGGTCTTCCCGGTTTCTTATCAACTAAACCCAGATCAACGAGTTGATCCAGAACGGAATAAACTTTAGCCCTTGGAACTCCATTGAGCTATGCTATTTCTCCATACTGGATCAGAGTTATAAGAACTCTACTCTGATACAAGCTCAATCCAAGTTCTTCAAAATCCATTACTCTATCAACACTTAATCTTATCGGAAGGAACAATTTATATAATCTCAGGTCAAAACAATTATGCATGGTCATTCAAATCTCAAGGGAAGAACTTGAAGAGATAATCGAGAAAAAGGTTAGAGAAGCTTTATTAAAGGCACTCATGGAACTTACACCGTACGTTTCTGATGAAGAGCAGAAAGAGATAGAAATCATAGCAGGAAATCCTGAGGATTACGATAAAGGTGAGTTCGAAACATGGGATGGACACTGAGATACCACAGAGAAGCTAAGAAGTTTCTAAAAAAGCTTGATGAAGATAGGAGAAAACTTGTGTTGAATGAGCTGAGAGAATGTTTAGGGGAAGGAATATTTCCAATCAGTCGTTTGGACTTGAAAAAGTTAAAGGGTAGATAGGAAGGATTTTTTAGGCTGAGAGTGGGAGATTTTAGAATTATATTTAGAGTTGACGTCTCAGAAAAGACAATCTTTATTTATCACATTCATTTCAGAGGCAAAGTATATTAACAATTTAATTCATGATCATGTTTTAGATTTAAAATATAATTATGATTCATGAAAAATCGTAGAGTATCTAACCTGATCAGAACTTATTTAAACTGGCTACGACGAAATGCTGAAGAGGCGGGATACGAGGAATTGATTCCATCTACATTTGATTCGATGAACATTCAAAAAGTTCACGTAAGACGATAATATTTGATTGTAAAGAAGTTTGAAGGACTGAGGTCTGCTGAAGTAAGAGCTGAGAAGATGCTTGGGATCGATCACTCTGTTTTGGGATAAGAAGCTTGTAAACGGAGGAAATAGTTAATCTGGAAAAGCTTAATCTCGAATGAGAGCTTTGTTGATTCAACCTCTTCACGAATAAAAAGGGATAGAGATACATGCGATAACTGTACAAGAATCTTTTATCCTGTAGCAATAACAGAGAGCAAAGCGATCGAAAGACGGCCTAAAGGTAATTTCTACGCAGCTTACAAGGAGAGTTCTAAAAACAGTTGTAGATAGAGGTTAATGTGGGCAAGATAAAGTCCTTGGGATTCAAGCCAAGATATGACATCAAAAGTGGTGTCGAGAAAACGTTCAATGATGTTGAAAGGATGATTCAAGGAATACCAAAAAGAGATATAAACAAATGTATTTTAATCTTATCTTAAAAAAAGAGGTGTTCAAATGCATGCAGTAGTTTTAGCTGCTGGAGAAGGAACAAGAATGAGACCGCTCACATACACAAAACCGAAGGTTATGCTACCAATAGCCAACAAACCCATACTTGAGCACTTAATAGTTGAGTTAAGAAAAGCGGGTATAAAAGATGTGATCTTAGTCGTAGGCTACAAGGATGAAGTTATAAGAAATCACTTCAAAGACGGTAGCGATTGGGATGTAAACATAACCTACGTAAGCCAAAAAGTTCAAATGGGAACGGCAGATGCCTTAAAATCGTCGATGCACTTAATAGACGATGAATTCATAGTGTTAAACGGAGACAACATAGTTGGTTACGAAGACATTAAAAAAATAGCGAAAACGGATGGTTTTGCGATAGGAGTCAAAGAAGTTGAGAATCCGCAAGATTTTGGAGTTGTAAACATAAAAGACGGCTTGGTGAAGGAAATTGTAGAAAAGCCAGAAAAACCTATGTCAAACCTAATAAACGCTGGCGTTTATAAGTTCAAAAGCGAAATAGTAGAGTATTTGGAAAAAACTCCTATTTCTAAAAGAGGAGAATATGAGATTACAGATACAATTCAGTTAGCCATTAACGACGGTTTAGAGTTCAAGGCTGTTCAAATAGAGGAGTGGATAGACATAGGTTATCCATGGGACTTGTTAAAGGCTAACGAAATCTTAGTTAAGAAAATAAAACCCGAGATCAGAGGAGAAGTTGAGGAAGGAGCGGTTATAAGAGGGGATGTATTTATAGATGAAGGCACGGTCGTCAGAGCTGGTAGCTACATAATGGGACCAGTTGTCATAGGTAAGAACTGTAAAATCGGACCGAACTGCTTTATAAGACCTTACACATCAATTGGAGACAACTGTCATATAGGTGCATTTGTTGAAGTTAAAAACTCTATTATAATGTCGAATACTAACGTGCCACACCTAAACTACGTTGGAGATTCGATAATAGGAGAGAACTGCAACTTAGGTGCTGGAACAAAAATTGCAAACCTTAGGTTAGATAGCAAAGAAGTATACGCAGTCGTGAAGGGTAGGAAAATCTCCACTGGTAGGAGAAAGTTCGGTGCGGTGATTGGCGACAACGTAAAAACGGGTATCAACGTTTCGATAAACGTAGGGACAATGATAGGCAACGATGTTTATATAGCTCCTTCAGCAGTCGTTGAAGGATACGTAGAACCTTACTCAAGGCTGTTTTAGCAAAAGTTTTCAAAGTCTTGTTGTAGCATTTAAATAAGGTGATATAATGCAGGCTGTAATTTTAGCGGCTGGAGAGGGACAAAGACTTCGTCCATTTACAGCTAATAAACCGAAAGTAATGATAAAGGTTGCAAACAAACCCATCCTTGAATTCGTAGTCAACGCATTAAGAGATGCTGGAATCCAAGATATAATAATGGTAGTTGGATATAAAAGGCATAGAATAATGGAGTATTTTGGAGATGGTAAAAATTTTGGCGTAAGAATTCGATACGCTTTTCAAGATCAACAGCTTGGCACCGCACACGCTTTGAAGCAAGCGGAGGATTTGATTGAAGGAGATGAGTTTTTAGTTTTAGCTGGAGATAACATCGTAGATTCCAAATCGATTCAGGCTTTAAGAAAAATTTGGAGCATATCCTACAAAGTTTCGGATGAACCGACGAAATACGGTGTGTTAATTACGGAAAATGGCAAAGTAAAAGAGATAGTTGAAAAGCCAAAAGAGCCTATTAGCAATTTGGTTAATACGGGAATGTATAGATTTGGCAAAGAGGTATTCGACTGGATTGGTGATAAAACGGATCTAATATCTGTTATAAACGAGATGATCAAAAACGGTTACGAATTCAGATGTGTTGAAGCAAATCTTTGGATGGACATCGTTTACCCTTGGGATATTATTAGGGTCAACGAACTGGCTATGAAACCTGCTAAAATTTTGGCTGGTAAAATCGAAAGAGCTACGGTCATAGAGTCTTGCATAGGTAGAAATTCAATTGTAAGGGCTGGAGCGTACGTAAAGAACTCGTTAATAGGAGAGAACTGCGAAATTGGCGAAAATTCTGTTGTTAAGTCATCTTCAATAGGTAACAACGTTAAGATTGGTGGACTGTGCTACATTGAAAACAGTGTAATATGTGACAACGTAACAATTGAAGCTAATTGCTTCATAAAAGATTCCGTTATAGATAGAGGTTGCGTAATCGAACCCAAGTTCACAGCATTAAGTGGCTTATCCGAGATTAAGGTGGGTGATGAAATTCACAGAGTTAAGGCTGGCGTGTTCATAGGTGAGAGGTGCGAGATTGAAGCGAATGTAGTTGCCAAAGCTGGAACTGTAATAGGTAACGACGTGAAAATATCTCCTTCAAAGGTTGTAAGTGGGTTTATACCAGATAACACGAGGGTGTTGTAAGTATGTGCGGTATAGTAGGTTACATAGGGTTCAGAAGGGCGGATAAGGTTATAATTTCAGCTTTAAAAAGATTAGAATACAGAGGTTACGATTCGTGGGGTATCGCAATAAAGTCTGGAAACGAACTGAAGATTTACAAGCGAGTTGGAGCTATTGGAGATGTTAGGGATTTCGAGCTTGGGGAGGGGAACATCGGAATCGGACACTGCCTACATCCAGATACAGTTGTATTACTTTCGGATGGAAGCGTTAAAAGGATTAAGGACTTACCTGAAGAGGTTGAATTGATCGCCTACGATTTTAAAAAGAATGCCTTTGTTAAGGCAAAGGGGAGAGTCTTTAAGCATAAAGCCAAAGGTCTCTTAAGGATAAGAACAAGCTCAACCGAAATACTAACAACGGAACAACACAAGTTCTTTGTCTTCGATAACGGAATTACCGAAAAAACCGCTAAAGAATTAAGGACTGGAGATCTGTTAATACTGCCACAAAGTATAGAAATAAAAGGAAAGAGTAGAAAACTTAAGAAAATAGACTATACGGTTTACTACGAACCAGATGATGAAGGTTGGAAATTAATTGAAGAAAAGCTTGAAGAAAACAAAGATAGGGTTAGCAAAGCCGTATACTGGCATTTGAAGAGGAGAGAAAGGAATAAAACTTTAAGATTGCTTGGAATATCTCCAGATGACAGGTTTAAGCCAGTCAGCAATTATATAAACTTCATCCGCTTTCCAGAAAAAACGAATCCGAAGCTTATGAGGTTTTTAGGCTATTACTTTGGAGATGGAAGCAGAGATAAGAAAGGCATAAAGTTTAAGGATGCAAGGATTGAAATTCTTCAAGAATATTTGCAATTAGCTAAAGAGCTATTTTCGATAGAAGGAAAAATTGGTAAGGAAGGGAACTGCTACGTTCTAAGAATTAACAGCACGCAACTTTTGAAGTGGCTAAATCTAAATTTCCCAGAAATAATGAATAAAAATTTCCCCGAATGTATTGGAAATTTGACAGATGACGAAATCTTTGCGTTTATAGGAGGTTTATACGATGCCGAAGGTTTTGTTGCAGAGAACTCTTTGGTAATTTCTGTGAGTGATGAATTTGCAATGAAATCTTTGCAAATTTTGCTTTTGAGAGCTGGAATAGTAGCATCTATAAGCTATCCAAAACAAAGTGAGGGACACAAGAAACAACCCGTTAGATTGCAAATATCAAACAGAGAGTACGTTCTAAAATTCTTACAGAAGATTGGAAAGTACGTAAGTTTAGCAAAGAGGAAAGACTTAGAGCGTCTCTTAGCCAAACTAAAAGGCTGTGTATACACACATATAAAGATTCCAATTCCAAAGGATAAAATATACAGGATGTTTAAGATTAGAGCTCTGAGGGGCGAAGGTTATCCGATGAGTAAAACCGTGCTGAAGCACGGAAGTGAGGAAGTTCTTGAATATTTGAAACCGTATTTGAATTCGCCAGTAGTGTTCCAAAAAGTTTTAAGAGTTGAAAGGGTTAATTACGAAGGCTACGTTTACGATATAGAAGTGGAAGAGTATCAAAACTTCATTGCGAACGGAATTATAACGCACAATTCAAGATGGGCAACACACGGAAAGCCTTCTGAAACAAATGCACACCCTCATATAGATTGTAATTGCGAGATCGCCGTCGTGCATAACGGAATAATTTCAAACTTTCAGCGATTGAGAGAGAAACTTGAAAAAGAGGGACATAAATTCAGATCGGAGACAGACACAGAAGTTATCCCACATCTAATCGAGAAATATCACAAAAGTGGATTAAAATTTGAAGACGCGGTTTTGGAGTGCATAAAGCACCTAAGAGGTTCTTACGCCTTCGTTGCCATGAACAAAAATGAAAGCAAACTTGTAGCATGTAGATATAAAAGTCCCCTAATCTTAGGAATTGGCGATGGTGAAATCTTCTTAGCTTCGGATGTTCCAGCAATTCTCGAATACACTAACAGAGTTGTATACTTGGAGGATGGCGATTTGGCAGTCGTAACGAATAAAGGTTACGAAATCTACAACAATGGAGTTAAAGTAGAAAGGAAAGTTGAAATAGTCCCGTGGAGTATTGAACAAGCTGAAAAGGGTGGCTACGAGCACTTCATGCTTAAAGAAATTCACGAAACTCCTAAGGTGATTGAGGATACACTGTTGGAATACGTAAGCGAAGACATAAATTTGGATGTAGATTTTGCGGTCGGAATTTCGGATATCGTTTTTGTGGCATGTGGAACATCCTATCATGCATCACTCGTAGGTAAGTATGTAATAGAGAAGCTTAGTGGTATACCAGTTAGGGTGGAATACGCATCCGAATTCAATTATCACAACACACCACTTACTAGATCACTTGTAATAGGTATAACTCAAAGTGGAGAAACTGCAGATACTCTCGAAGCTTTAAGAAAGGCTAAGAGATTCGGAGCAAAAACCTTAGCAATAACAAACGTTTTGGGTAGCAGTGTAACGAGGATTGCTGACAGAATTCTTTATACGAGAGCTGGGCCGGAAATCAGCGTTTGTGCTACGAAGACATTCATAGCTCAACTGATCGTGCTCTACGTTATGGCATTAAAGTTATCCGACCTTCCCAAAAGCGAAGTGGCAGAGCATATACGTGAGTTAAGATTACTGTCGGAAAAGGTCAGAGTAATCCTTGATAGAGAAGACGAAATCAAGAGAATTGCGGAGAAACTTGCAAACTATGAGAATATGTTGTATATCGGTAGAGGCGTAGGTTATCCGATAGCTTTAGAGGGTGCTTTGAAAATGAAGGAAATATCGTACATTCATGCTGAAGGTTACCCAGCTGGTGAATTGAAACATGGGCCATTCGCTTTACTCGGAGAAAATACACCGGTTATTGCTTGCGTAATTAGAGACGACACATACGAAATAATGCTTAACAACGTAAAAGAAGTTAAAGCAAGAAATTCTCCAGTTATAGCCATTGCTGAAGAAGAAGATGAGGAAGTTGACAAGTTTGTGGATCACAGCATAAAAACACCGCATGTCAATACGTTGTTCACACCGATTACTTACTCAGTAGCACTTCAACTGCTTGCATACTACACGGCAAAGAAAAGAGGTTGCGAAATAGACAAGCCGAGGCATTTAGCTAAGAGCGTGACTGTAGAATAACCAGCAAAAGCGTATAACTTAACTTTAGAGGTGTTTAGCGTGGAATTTCTGAAAAAGAATGCGTTAAAATTCCTAAGCGAAGCCAAAGAAGCTTTCGACAAGAAAGATTACAATTTAACGATGTTTTTTGTCGAACAATTCTTTCAATTAGCGTTAAAATACATTCTCTACAAGAAATACGGAGATTTTCCGAAAACGCATAGTCTTAAGATGTTGTTCGAATTAACAAAGGACGAAAATCTAATTAAATATTATCGAGAGAATTTGGACTTGCTTAGAGATATAGAGCTATCGTATATTGCTGCAAGATATCTGGATGTAGAGTACAGCGAAAACGTTGCTAAAAAATCCCTAAAGTTGGCTGAGGATTTCGTAAGGTGGTTGAAATGAGAGAGTATTACGAAATTCTCGAAAGGAATAGAGAGTTTTTCGAAAAAGCCCATGAAATAGCTAAGGATATAGCTGAAAAAGCTAAGAAAATGTTCGAAGACTGCGAAGTGTTCATCATCGGAAGTTTTGCGAGAGGTGAACACAAACTCTCCTCCGATTTGGATATACTAATCGTTTCGGACGGAATACCGGATAAGATCGATTTCGAATTTTACAGCAGGATAGTTAAAGCTCTTACAGATGATTCGAGAGTAAATATACACCTTTTAAACAGAAGAAGACTAAAAGAGGTAGATAAGATATACAGTCCCAGAATTAAGGTTTAAATCACTATGAAATTTTTTGATTTATAAATAGAGTAAAAGGTTGTGTTAACTTAGTTTAGCGCGAAAAGCACGTATAAAGCTTTGCCTTAAGTTAATACGTCCAAGTAAAAAAAAAGCAGACAAGAATTAAGAATAAAGGCTAACACAAATTTTCAGATTTTCTTGACACTTTTAATAAACTTCTTATAGAAATTCCACTGCTCCCTCGTTAATACGTGAAATTCAAATGGAGAATCAAAAAATTCCTTTATTAGTTTGCCGAATACCTCAAGCTTTTTTTCTCTATCTTTAAATCTGTCAGAGACAATTGCAACATCTATATCGCTCAATCCTATCGAAAATCTACCTTCCACAACCGAACCGTAGAGATAGATCTCCGCATCGGGAATTTCTCTCTTCACAATTTCCTTTATCTTCTTCAGATACTCGTTTAGCTGTTCGAAGTATTTCCTTCTCCTTTCGTAAACTTCTCTCAGGAATTCCATAATATCTCCCTTAATTTTTTATAAACTTTTAATGCCTCTTCAACTTCCTCCTTTTTAAATTCTTCTGGTAAATATCTCGATGCTATTTGACATCCTCCCCGCCCTAAAGGGCGAGGATTCCCATTTTGCTGGGGTGTGCAGGAATCCTCGCGGGCGGATCATGGGTTTGCAGTCCGTTAAGGACTGCGAGGTGTGTCAGCACCCCGTTAAACCCGTCTCCGTCATGGACACGGGCTATATTTAGCACACCGACAACATCTCTATGAGCTTCTAAACCACAGTTTAGACACTTGAACAATCTTTTATGCTTATACACATTAGTTGAACCACATCTTGGGCAAACTGACGACGTATAGTTTTCTTTAACCAATTTAACTTTGATTCCGAAGTTTTCAGCTGTCGTGATTAATCTATCGATAATGTATCCGAACGACCAGAAGTTGTGGATCATTGCGTTAACTTTGTTTCCCTTGTTGTTGTTTTGCCTTATTCCACTAACGTCTCCGACTATGATTTCTGTTACTCCTCTCTCGTAGCAGAGTTTTACAAATCTGTAGATTATGGTGTTAACAGCATGTCTAAACCTCAGCTTACGCTTGCGGTAGTATTTTCTGATTCTCTTCGTCGTATCTACTCCGTTGGCTTTTTTGGCAATCGACTGATAATAAGCGATTTTCTTAGTCCAGAACCACCAATCCGCCAACAAGGGCTTGCCCGAAAACGCTATCGGTCGTCTTTCTCCCTCGATCCATGCGGTTATGATGTTTATTACTCCTAAGTCCACGAAAGCTCTCTTCTTGGGGGAGGTGGCACTTGATTGATTAACCTCCACAGACTGATAAGCATACCACCTCCCCGTTAAATCGTCGTAGAAGATTTCCAACCTTCCTTGCTTCCCACTCCACTTGATCTCTCCAGTTATTCTAATCTTTAAACCTCGGAAAATCAACCACTTTTGATTTCCCACCTTCTCTATCCTATAACAATCATTTCTTATGACAGTCATCAATTTCCTCTTTTTTAACAACCTATCCTTCCAGTAGCGAGGTGGAGAAACTTTCTTTATATGAGGTGGTAGCTTACCTTGTTTCTTTAGCCTTAACAAGGAGAAAAAGCTTCTCCAAGCCTCGTTGTTCTTTCTTACGATTTGCTGAGCTGTTGCTGAACCCAAGATTCGTTTGAACTCGTTGTATAATTCGTTAACTCCTTCTTTCCAGTCGAATCTGCCTTCAAAAAATGCTTGCCTTCTAATGTAGTTTAGTTTGTTCCATAATACTGCGGATATAACGCACAAACTGAACAAAACCTTCTCCTGCTCCTTAGTAGGTCTTAGCCTGAACTTATTCACTCTTTCCACGTCTGATCACGATTTCGTAGATTTTCTCAACCAATTCTGTCCACGTCTCGCATTTTAGTTCTGCTTTAAGTTTCAATAACTTCCAATACGCATCATCGGATATCGGAATCCTCTTTACCATTTGTTCAATTATGAACAAATGTGCATTTAAACGTTTTGGTCTAATAAAAACCTACCACCAACCTCCCCCTCCTGCCTTCCCTAATTCATCCCCGCCTTGAAAGGCGAGGCTTTCTTAGCGACTTTATTGTAAGCGAACTCTAAATTTCTTAGCATGCTCCAATTTTCGTTTACAAATTTTTCGATTTCATCTTTTTTAAAAATGCTCGATAGATCACTCAGCAATTTTCTCAAGCTGTGCGTCTTTTCGAAATATCCCGTAAGATCGAGAAGTTTAGCTTTTACTATCAGCTGGCAGGCTTGCTCTATATGAAACATCGCCAAGTCGTAATCTTCTCTCTTTAGATCCTCCAGAGCATCCTTCATAAATCCTTCGGCTCTTTTTAGAAGAATTTCAATTAAATTTATTATCCTAAATTTAAAATTGTCCTTATTCTTTTAGGTTAAAAACTATTACATCTCGAATCTGAGGCTTAGGATCTAACAACGATAAAAATCTTGCTTTAGGCTCGGATTTTGTTCTCAGTTTTTTAGCTTTATCAACTTTCACGTACTACAAAACTTATAAATTATGATTACTATGCAATCCTCATGGAATTTCTTAAAGAAAATGCAGAATACTTCGAAAAGAAAGCAATTGAAGCTCTGAAAGAAAAACCGAGATTTGTATTATTCTTCGCTGAACAAGCAATTCAGCTTTACATAAAGTATATTCTGGCGAAGGAGCTTGAGGATTATCCTAAAACGCACAAGCTCAAAGTTCTTTTCGAAGAACTATCCAAAATCTCAGAAGAGGCGAGAGACTTCTACGAAAGATTTGCAGATTATATAGACTTATTAGAGGAAGCTTACATAACCACAAGATACCTCGGAAAAGAGTACAGTATGAAAAGTGCCGAAAATGCATTAAAAGTCCTTAGAGAATTTAAGGAGGTGTTCAAAAGATGGCTACTCTAACAGATTTTCAGATTGAAATTGTGAAAAGGTTTAGAGAGTTAAGAAAAAATTATGTAAAAAACGTTGAAAAAATTAAAGACTTGGCGAAAGATGTCTTCGGTGAGAAGTTACTGTCCGTTTACGTCTTTGGTAGCGTAGTTGAAGGTAAAGATCATCCGATGAGTGATGTAGATGTTGCAATAGTCTTATCTGAAGGGACTAACGAAGAAGAGAGAATGAAGTTGTATAGAAAAGTGAGAGAAGCGTTTGGTTTACATCCATTCGAAATTCACATTATCACATCTGAGGAATGGGAAAAATGGTACAAGAAGTTCGTAAAAAACTTCATAGAGATTTAGGTCTTTAGCCTTTTACGTTTTTTAAGGGAGATTTCGATAATTTAAAAATTTTTTGGTAGTGATGTAACATTGTTGATGAGGTATTTAAAGTCCACAATGTGGCGTCATGACCAATTTTTATAAAATAAAAATTAAGATCAGTTTAATCGAAGTATCTTGCGACATCACATTGTGAACGATTTAGATCAACAACATTGCATCACTACTAAGTATCTCTGCCGATTAAATAAGATCTTCAAGGAACAGTATTTCGACGTCAAATTTCTTTCTGTTCATTTCTTTAACCAGTTCTTGCTCTCTTCTCGCAAATAATGCTTTACATCCAAGCTTTTTTGCCAGTGCCAACACAAAACAATCTGCGAGTGAAATACTCCTTTCGCACTTGTATTTAGCTGCGAGATCTATAAGCTGATCCGTTCGATATACGTTTATATATCCAGAACTCAAGAGTTTCTCGACTCTTCTACAGCTTTCCACCCATCCGAACTTTCTGCATAAGATGTATTTTACTTCAGTTATTGCCATTTCAGTTGTATGAGCATCGATTATCTCTTCAAGCAGAGCATTCCTAATTGCAATTCCCGCCTTCGATTGGAGAAGTAATTCTATGATTACACCAGCGTCAATGGCTAAAGTACCTGCTATATTTTCTTTCATCTACCTCCCTCTCCTTGTACAGCTCTTTCAGTGCTTCTTCAACATCTCCTGATTTGCAAGCTTCGATTAGCAGTCTCGGATTTTTCTTCCTCCTGTACATCAGTAGAAATCTTATCGCCTCGTCAAAATCTACTCTCCTTCCAAGTTTCATCTGCAGCTCAGACGCAAACTTTAATAATTCCCTCTTTACATCCTCACTAACAGATATAGTTGGCATAAAATTTATAGAAATTGTAAAGTTTATAATCTTTACCTTTAAGAATGCTCCGTCTGTAACAGTAGCCTGTTTTAGCGATTAAATTTAAATTTCAGACAAAATAAAAGTTTTAGATTATCCTAACTACCAATTCAACACCCCATACAATTGCAATAAAGCAATGAACAGCTTGTAAACGGCGGAAAAGTCATAAAAGATTTGGAGAAAAGATATTTAAGCTTCGATGAGGATCGATAACTATGGGAAAGATTGTACAAGTTGAGGTTCTAGGTTGGACAGGTCAGTTACTCCGCTCCAAACAGTAGATCCGAAAGTTGGCAATTAGGTTAACCTAAACAGAATTATTTTTTTCTAAATCCATCACGATTTTTATCTGATTGCCAAATATCTCACTTTCAGATCTACTGTGAAAAGCGAGGTTTCTGCACCGCAGTTTTTTATGAAAAGGATAGACCATTCATCTCTTCAGCCCTAAAGCTAAACATTTCAATATGGACGAATGACAAACAAATGATAATCCACGGATTGCATTAGACACTAAAGCTGTTGAAGAACTTATTGAAGGCAAACAACTTGAGGAAGTTTTAGAGAACTTGAAGAGAAGGTATTTAGGCCTCGATGAAGATCAATGATCATGAGAAAGGTAATACAAATAAAAGTTCCTGAAGAAATTGGAGTTCTGATAGATTCAGACCCTGTATTAAAAAACATTGTCGAGAAAATTGTAGAGCGAGACGTAATTGAATACATTCTAACAATTCTGACGATGGATAAGCTCACAAGCGATTCAACGCTAATGAAATACTTGAAATCGACAAGAAAATTAAAAATCATCAGAGAGAATAGAAAATGAAATTCGTCGTTGACACGAATATTGCAATCGGAGATCTAATTAAGAGGTCAGTCATTCAAAATTGGTTAAAGATCCAGATCTATATCTAAATTCTAAATCAAGACAAACTAAAACGAGAAATTTAAACTTAGTGCAATTGTTAGAGTAATTAATGGAAGCTTTAAGAGTGAATTCGCAAATGAGCGGGATAAGAAAGTATTAGAAAACCCTTTTTATGTTTGTTCTATCGAAATCACTATCGTTTGAAACTATTTCTTTCACATTTTTCCTAAGAGCAACTGCCAAATGAAGGGAATCCAATCCAAAATCGTTCATTATCTCCAAAGCTTTTGTAATATCTTCTTTAGTAAGAGATTTGACCTTCAAACCTTTCAAGCCTATAATAGAATTAACAACGATCTTAACGAATTCTTTGTCCTTAAGACTCTTGTTGGTCAGCCCAGCAACGATTACGAGAGTTTCGTAAAGCGTTAGGGAGGAGATTATACAATTCCCTTCCTTTTCAATCCAATTCTTAGCCTTTTCCCCAAAAGATGGATGACCGCAGAGCCAATAAATAAACATCTACGTATCTTTTAGCCATCTTTTTGCCACCTCTTTCATTAAAAATTCGTCGGTAATGTCACTATAATGTTGATAGATTATAGTAATGGATCCACAGTTTAAGTAAATTTTGGAGCATTTTTAAAGATTTAGAAAATCTAATTGATTTTCTCATAAATTGATGGTTATCGTTACCTTAGAGTTGAGAATAATCGTTCTATTATGATTCTTTGCTTGTAAGGGATTAGATTGTAAGCATCCCAGCGATCGGTGTAAAATACAGCTTTACGCTTAATTTTATCGCTAATTAAACGTATAAACGGAAATCTCCTACTGCATACGATATGATCTTACGAGAATTGACTTCCAAAGCTAACCATATCCAAACTTCGTTGCTTTTACTTTTAACAAAAGTCCACATTTCGTCCAATTCAATATCATGATCGATTTCATTTCTCAGATACTTTTTTGAGAAATCTCTTATCCAAGCAATCACAGTCTTTGGAGAAAGCTTAAAAATTCTACTAGCTTGCCTAACTCCTACTCCTTCCTTCACAACAGCTCTAACTACCATCTCCTTAAATCCTTCTGGATAATTCCTAGGCCTTATCGGATTTATAACAAATGTCCTACCACATACCTTGCATTTATACCTCTGTCTCCTTTCTCCTGTTTTGGTGAAATAATACCCCATCTTAACTACTTCCATCGATTTACAATGTGGGCAGATCATTGTCTATTATACATCAATCAAATATAAACATTACTGTGACATTACCTTATATCTTTTTAAATAAATTTTTTACTAAAAACTAAAATATATCTTTAACGAAAACGACTTATCAACTATCTGAATTTAAATTAAAACATGCGATTCACACTCAAAGACTTTGAGGAATGGCTAAAGGAAAGAGGTTACGACAAAATGATGGGAAAGGAAAACTTTGAGATATATTTAGGCTTGGGATTTTCTTCGCTACTCTTTAACAATAGCAACTTACTCATAAGTTTTATACTAAACAAACTCGGGTTACCTACGGAGAAGTTCTCAGAAAAGATAAGGTTTGAAGTAGGTAAAAGGGTTAAATATATAAAAGCTACTAAGGATACCCTTGAGATTGAGATATAACCCTTGATAGAACTTCTATTGCAAAGTC
>Ga0190369_1000025_pt1 | contig 22116 bp, 21 predicted proteins | sample 4872181213_MG_FD_165051 | JGI IMG/M metagenome (GOLD analysis project Ga0190369, IMG submission 165051) | Hydrothermal vent microbial mat bacterial communities from Southern Trench, Guaymas Basin, Mexico - 4872-18-12-13_MG | ecosystem: Environmental > Aquatic > Marine > Hydrothermal vents >... | reverse complement strand
GCTTTGGAAGTAGTTTCTTAGCTATGAACCACCATTCTTCTGAAGCCCTGTATCTCAAAGGTATGTATATCGCATTTTTATCTAAATTGGCTATGTATTCCTTGATCACGGTTTCGTGCATCCCAGCTCTACGGATTTTAATCAACATATCCAGAGCTTGACGAGAAAGAGCTTGAGCGATTAGCAACATTTTTACTGGAATCACTCTATTAAAGATAAGAATCCTATAAACTTACTCACATTTACGACAGTACCTCGCAAGTCTTCTGTTTAGTGTCTCGTAGTACTTGATATTTTTCTCTTATAGGTAGCTCAGTACCAAAGATTTTGACATTTATTGGGAATTTTGAATTGTTCTAACAACATATGATTCCCCTAACAAAAACATCTTTAAAGAGATTTTCATTGATTGAAAAGCTCTATAGCATATCAACAAGCTTATAACCGTTATCTTTAACGACTTCATTTTATGTTAGGTTTTCGGAATATTTTACAACGGTCAGACTGTCCCGTAATCGTCATCACATCGGATTTGGGGTTTCATCATCCCGATTAAACCTTAATTTTTATGCAGTAAAAGTTTATCTAACCTCAGATCGGATTTCGATTCCCAATATAGTTTATTTTATCAAAATTTTAGTATAAAACCAATATAATAAATTTAACAACGGTTCTATCAACGAAATGATAAATCTGTAGCTACTTAAGCTATCTTCCGTAAATTCCGTAGATTTCACCGTATTGGACTACATGTCCTTTCATAGCTTCGAGTATGCTTTCTTTATCGTAATCTCCATCTAAATACGTGTCTAACGCATAAACCCTTATAAAGTATCTGTGTGGTTTACCGGGAGGCGGACAAGGGCCATTGTATCCGACTTTTTCAAAATCGTTTAACCCCTGTTTCATAGTAATTGGCTTTTTAACGTCTTTAACCTTTGGTATGTTTTCTGGAATCGTTGTTGATGTTATATTCCATGCAATCCAGTGAGTAAATACGCCACGAGGAGCGTCTACATCTTCAACTATTATTACAAAGCTCTTAACGTTTTTACTGACGTTCTCTATCTTAATCGGTGGAGAAACATCATCGCCATCGCAAGTGTACTTCTTTGGTATCCATTCACCGTTTTTAAATGCAGTTGAAATCTTTAGAGTTTTTATCTCTGGCTTTTGTCCTATGCATAGAGAAAGTGTTACACATACCAAAATTATCAACATCACTCGCTTCATGGTACATGATACATCTATTCACTTTTTAGTTTTGCTATGAAAAACCCGGAACAGTCATGTCTATGTGGGAAGGTTCTTATCACCTTTTTCCAGTCTTTAAATCTCTTACCTCTGAATTCCCTTATCCCGCAGGAAAACGGATTTTTAACATTTAATATCTTTGCATTTAAATTCTTTAAGTTCTCCTCATCTTCTTCAAACATAATGGAACAAGTTGAATAAACAACTATTTCAGAATTCTTCAAAGCGTTTTCAAGCATTTTTCTTTGAACTCTAACAGTTGCTTTAAACTTTTTTAGATCGAAGCTCCATTTTACGTTTGGATTTACATTGAAAGTTCCAGTTGATGAGCATGGCGGATCGACTAACGCTTTATCAGCTTTAAAAGAAAAGTTACATCCATCTGCTAAATATATCTCAACGTTTTCAACGCCTAAGATTTTTAACTTGTTCTTCATTCTCTTAATTCTCTCCTCTGAGTTGTCAACAGAAACGATTTTACCCTTGTTTTGCATCAACATAGCTATATGACTTGTTTTAATTCCAGGAGCTGCAGCGATGTCTAAAATCTTATCACCCGGTTCTGGATTCAAGACGTGTGATACAAAACATGATGCCAGATCTTGAATTACATAATACCCTTTAGAATGCCATTCTAAGCTTGCTGGATGCCTTTCATATGAAACAACTTTAAAAACTTCATCTAAGAATGTATTTTCAATTTCAACTTTATTTTCCTCTAAATACCTTACAACACTTTCAATAGAAGTCTTAAGCTCATTAACTCTAATATATACGGGTTGATTTTTTAGATTTGCCTTCATAAGCATTAATGCTTCTTCATATCCAAGTAGATCTATTGAGTATTTAACAAACCATTCTGGATGAAAGTACTTTAATGCAAGTTTCTTTATACCCCTCTGTTTTTCGATTTCTCTGTTTACATCTATATATTCAGCTTTTCTAAGAACTGCATTGACTAAATCAGCGAATCTTCTACCTTTCTCTTTTGCAATTCTCACTGCTGAATCCGTTGCCAAAGCTGGATGTACTCCTTTGTACTTCATTTCGTATACTCCTATTCTAAGGATATTCCTTATAAAATGGTCTATTTCATCGAGATTTTTGTGGAGACACTTAGAAAGAATAAAATCGATAGTGTTTAACCTCTTTAGAGTTTCGAAGACGTATGCATGAATACTGCCCCTAATCTTGTAGTCAAACTTTGCATACCTACTAAGGGCTTCTTTAGCAGATATGCCATCTCTTTCTATTATACATAATATCTCTGCTGCAATCTTTTGCGTTGAGATAACCATCTTAAACTTTTAAAGCATAACCATTTGTGCATGTAGACAATCTCCAATTTTTAAAACGTTATCTTTATCTATTATTCCTATTTTTATTGCAAGTTCTACTGCTCTTTTTCCAGTTATATTTGCAATCGTTGCAATCTTTAAAGCTTTTTTGACTTCTTCCTCACTAACTTCTTCCTTTCCGTAAAATTCTTCTTTAACTTCGATCTTTAAATCTCCTTCTCTAAATGTTTTACCAACTATCTCAGAATCACAAACTGCAACAAGTATTTCTCCTCTAACCCTGTAAACCTTCATTCTGAAACTCATATTCCCCTAGCTGGATGCTTCGCACCGCATGCAAGGCATCTTATCATTAAAACCCTTTCTTCTTTGATGAATTCAGTATCTGGAGAACCACATTCCTTACATATGACGTAAAGCCTAGTGTATTCGTTTATCTCTTTCTGAATCTCTTCTTCGGTGAACTTACCTTGGAGAATAAGTCTATCTCCATCTATATATCCAGCGGTACCAAGAGCTTTAACCAAATACTTGTATAAATGTTCCTCGTTTCTGTTTAGTGCTTTGGCGATTTGACTGAAATTCCTTATAGTCGTTTTAGCTCCTTCTCTTATTACACTTGCTTGCGGAATCTCAAATCTTTCCCTTCTTACTACTTCACGCTTTTTTTCTAATTCTTTAAATGCTCTTTCAAGGAGTTCCTCATAACTTTTCATTAGAGCAAGTTAGAGCTATTCAGATAAATACCTTACTATCCATTTTGTAAGCAAGCCTTCTCCAAGTTTTTCAACTGAGATTAGATCAAGGTGTATGGGATTATCAAAAGAGTTTCCATCACATATCGTTGGTGAATTCTTACCACCTATGATTATTGGAGCGAAGTAAATGTATACTTCATCTACAAGCTTCTCTTTTAGTAGGGAGTTTACAATTGTACCTCCTCCTTCAACCATTAGTCTTCTAACACCTATCTCGTATAGATAATTCATAAGAGCTTTTAAATCAACTCTTTCCTTACCAAAAACGACTACTTCTGCCTTTTTAGATATTAGATCAACTTTGCTCTTATCAGCAGATTCGGAAACGGCTACAATCGTTTTTGCTTCATCGTTCAGTATTCTTGCATTCAATGGAATTCTACACTTGCTGTCAACTACTATCCTAATCGGATTTTCGGGTTTTCCTTCTAAAATTCTTTTTCTTCTAAGTTCTTCGCTTTTGACAGTTAACCTTGGATTGTCTGCTAAAACAGTTCCAATCCCAACCATGATTGCATCGCTCTCCGCTCTAAGTTTGTCTACTCTTTTTAGATCTTCATCACAAGAGATCTTGAGTTTAATTCTTTTTTCATTGCTTATCTTTCCATCGATACTCGATGCAATATTGATGAACACAAAAGGTTTCACAGTTCGAATATAAGCTTGACTGTATAAATGTTTAAAGATTTTGAATACGTCTTCGAGGATGTGTCAACTTAGTGCAAAATATTCAATATTTAAAGCTTGAGTCCTTAAGTTAACACGTCCGTCTTCGAAACCCTAAATCGATTTTAAAAAATTTTAACAATTGCAACTTGGACATGTTTTAAATATTGAATATATGCTTTCTGCACTAAGTTGGCACATCCTGCAATTATTATATTGCACGATTTTTATTTTTCTATGATTTCTTAAAGAGCTTTTTTGCAATAACTTTAATCAATTTTTAAAAGCTCTTCAAACCTCTTCCTTGCGGATCTAACTCTTTCTCTATTTCTCCCGGAGAACTTAACTAAAACATAACCACTCTTTGGATAAGAACCTATCTGAACATCTGGAAACTCTTCAACAACCTTATTAAGTTTATCAACTATTCTCTCTTCGAAATCTCTAACCTCTAAAAACTCCTCGAAATAATCTACCTTTTCGAACCTCTTAACGATTTTCTCGAAGGTATTTTCCATTTCTGCAGGGACACCTGGCATAACTGCAACGTTTTCGATTATAAATGCGGGAGCACCTCCAACATCATTCCAAATTATTTCACTTCCTTCGGGAACTGACGAAACCTTTCTTATTGCCTCCTCATTTGAGCTAAATCTCTTTAATCTATTGTACGCTTCCTCACAAACAACCAATCTCCTGTTAAATGCCTTAGCTATTGCCTCAGCTGTAACATCGTCATGCGTAGCTCCTAGACCTCCAGTTACTAAAACGAAATCTGCGGATTTGCTAGCATTAGTAACCTCTTTAACTATTTCATCGATTTCATCGGGGATTACTATTATTTTCTTAACTCTGTGACCCATTTTAGTTAGCCTTTTAGCCATATACGTTGCATTCGTGTTCAATATGTCACCACTTAAAATCTCGTTTCCAACTGAAATAATTATAAAATCCATACTCATCTCCTCAAATTCTTATACATTCTACCCTGAAGTCCATGAAAAACTGCAAAACCTTCAGCAAATTTCTGATCAATTGTAGCCTTATCAAATGACACCAACTCCTCAGAGTACAATGCGTAATCCGAGTACCTTGCAACGGGAATAACCGAACCCTTATACAGTTTTACCTTTACCCAGCCGGTAACTCTCTCTTGAGTTTTATCTATGAAAGCGTTCAAAGCATCAAAAAGCGGATCATTCGTCAAGCCGTAGTAAACGAGTTCAGCCCACTCCTCCTCAACAAACCTCTTAAACTTCAACTCTCTCCTACTTAAAACCAATTTTTCTAGATCTCTGTGTGCAGTAATTAAAATCGTTGCTGCTGGATGTTCGTAATTTTCTCTTGCCTTCAACCCCAATACTCTGTCCTCAATCATGTCAGTTCTTCCTATTCCGTGCTTTCCTCCTATTTCGTTCAGTGTTTTTATTAGTTCGATTCCATCCATTATCTCATCATTTATCGCTACTGGAATGCCTTTTTCAAAGTCTATTTTTAAAATTTCAGGTTTATCCGGAGCTTTTTCAGGATTTTCTGTCCATTCGTAAATATCCTCTGGTGGTATAAAGCTTGGATCTTCAAGTTTTCCTCCTTCGATACTCCTACTCCAAAGGTTTTCATCTATGCTGTAAGGTTTTTCTTTCGTAGCTGGTACTTCTATACCCTTACTCTTTGCGTATTCTATTTCCCAATCTCTCGTAAGGTTTAGATCTCTCATCGGAGCAATTACTTTAAATCCGTATTGTCTAAAGACGTTCTCAAATCTAAGCTGATCGTTTCCCTTTCCAGTGCATCCGTGTGCAACAGCGTCGGCGTTTTCCTTTATCGCTATTTCAACAACTTTTTCAGCAATAATAGGTCTTGCTAAAGCCGTTCCTAGCACGTATCCCTCGTATTCACCGTTAGCTTTTATAAGCTGAAATATAGCTTCAACGAATTCCCTTTTTGCATCGATTGTGTAATGTTTATCGGCATATCTCTTCCCTTTTCTTTCTGCTTCTGCAACATCTGGCTGTCCGATGTCTACTGTAACTGTTACAACTTCATCGAATCCGTACTTTTCCTTTAGCAACGGTATACAGACAGTTGTATCTAAACCTCCAGAGTAAGATAAAACGACTTTCATTTCTCTTCACCTATTAATTTGAGTAGTATCGCCTTTTGAGCGTGTAATCTGTTTTCAGCCTGATCAAACACTATTGAATGCTTTCCTTCCATAACTTCATCTGTGATCTCTTCTCCTCTATGTGCTGGTAGGCAATGCATGACTACTACGTCATCTGTAGAAAGTTTTAATAACTCTTCTCTAACTTGATAATCTGCAAAATCTCTAAGTCTTTTCTCCCTCTCTGCTTCTTGTCCCATTGAAACCCAGACATCCGTATAAATAATATCTGCATCCCTAACAGCTTTCTTTGGATCTCTCTCAAAGATCAAATTTGCACCCATATCTAAAGCCTTCTTTACAATTCTTTCATCAGGCTCGTAACCCTTAGGCGTTGAAACTACCATTTTCATTCCAGTTAGTGCAGAAGCTAAAATCAATGAATTACATACGTTATTTCCGTCTCCTACCCACACAAGTGTTAAATCCTTAAAATCACCTTTGTATTCGTATATCGTTAACAGATCTGCTAAAACTTGGCACGGATGCTCTAAGTTGCTCAAACCATTTATAACTGGAACAGTGGAATACTTTGCAAACTCTTCGAGAGTTTCGTGTCTTCTAACTCTCATCATTACCGCATGAACATATCTACTGAGTACTCTTGCCGTATCTTTTATCGGTTCCCCCCTTCCAAGTTGTAAATCATTCCAATTCAGGTATAAAGCGTGTCCACCCAAGTCTGTCATAGCTACTTCAAAGGATACTCTAGTTCTCGTCGATGGAAGCTCAAATATCATTGCAAGACTTTTGTTCTTTAAGTAATCAGTGGTTAAACCCTTATATCTCTCTTCTTTTAGTTTTTCAGCTAATTTTAGTATCTCGAATATCTCATCTCTTGTTAAATCTGCTATTGATAGCAGATGTTTCATATGCACACATTGAACAGAAGTTAATTAACGTTATTCTTCTGGCTTAGATTATTTAAATAAATTGGAAATATTTTATGATTGTTTTATTAACGAATCAATTGCTTTTAACAAGCATTGCCTTACAATTTTGGATACTTTTATTCTCACAGTTTTGTGCTCTTTTCCCATTGTTACCATCTCAAACCTTTCTATTTTTCTTTAAATTTATTTTATTTCGTAAAATTTATATATGTGTAATCTTACTGTTTAACGTTGCTTGATGTTATTTATTTGCATGTTGTCTTTGGATATAAGGAAAATGAGCGAATTAAATTGTTAATTTTGCATTAATAAAGCCGTTGAGAATAAGATTACGTCCTTTTGTAAGTTGTGGCATTCAGTTAAAAATGAACTAAAGCGAAAATGGAATTATGCATTCAAGCATAGCGTGTTCGATTTTGAAAACTTGGAGAAAGAAGGTTAAAAAAGAGAAGCCAATCCTGATAAACCACCACGAGTTAAAAGACTGTTTATTTTATTGAGTTTTATTTTTCTTTAATTTTATTTAAGTTTGAAGGTTTGAAGGTAATAGATTAAAAATTACAATAAGGAAAGGTAAACAGATCTGGATTGATTTAAGATTCGGTAAGTATCATAGAAAGTTTATCAATGAGAAGATTGAGGATTGGAAAAATAATTATTACACCAGAAAAAGTTATAGTTCCGTTTAAGAAACAGATCGAGTTAATTCAACCAAAACAATGATTGGATTATCCGCAAATGGACAGTGGAGATTTAAGAAGTGTAAAAAATGTAATATCGTTTGGAATCGTGATTTCGTTGCTTGTCTAAATCTACTCAAGATGTGGGGGTTTGCGTTACCTCTGAATGATCTGATGCGAGAATTAACTCGAAAACGTAATTAACGTTACGTTAGAGTATTCTTATGGGATTTAAATCTGTAGAAGATGCAGCGGTTGCTGCAAGCCTTGCTATGCTCTTGGAAGTATCAGCAAATCCAAAAGCTGGAAATGTTGATAGAGAGCATGAATTTGAAGATTTAAAATATGAACACTTCTTAGCATCATCTGTTGCATCACTACCAGTTTTCATAGAAGTTGCAAAACGTAAAAAGATAGGTGAAGGGATATATAAGGCTGTTAAATATTCAAAAAACTGGTATAAAGCTACGAATGTTCATTTTGGAGCTTATTTATTACTTATTCCTCTTCTAACTGCATGGGACTGTAAAGACGTATTTGAAGCTACGAGAACTGCTGTAGAAAACCTAAAGAAAACGACTTTTGAGGATTCCATACTTATATTAAGAGCTTTTGAGATTTGTAAGGCAAGGGTTATGAAAACTGACGAACTCTCCTTGGGAAGTGATAAAACCGAAATGGAATTGATTGATAGAAAGATCAACGTCTACGAATGGATGTCAAAGGCTCCCGAAGAAAACATAATCGCCAAAGAACTAACAAATGGATATAAGATAAGCTTGAATGGTGCAGAGTTTATTTTAAACTCTGAACTCGATGTAAACGAGAGAATCGTGTTTTTGTATCATTACTTACTCTCTAAGTATTTAGATCCACTTGTAATCGCAAAAGCTGGTATAAAAAAAGCTGAAGAAGTCAGAAGTCTTGCAGAAAAAGCAATAAAATCAGATAATCCATTTAAAAAGTTCAAAGAACTGGACGAAAAGCTGATATCTATGAATCTAAATCCCGGAACTATAGCGGATTTGGTTATATCTTCGATCTATTTAGCTATATTCAAGGGGTGGAGGTTTTGAGGCTTAGTGATTTTGGATTTACAGAGGGAATAAACGAAGTGATAGTAGTGACAATTGGGGAATTCATAAACACAGCACCCATTGGTATAATAGTTGAAAATCCAGAGTCCGACATTGCTAAAGCTAAGATTTATCCCTCTCATACAAGGGAGAACATTGAGAAGGGAAGTAAGGTTTATGCAAATATTACAAACGATCCAATAGTCTTTGCAATTTCCGCATTCGATGATTTAAGTGAAGAGTACTTCTTAAGCTTGAATCCCCCGATACTTAAATCGGCTTTAGCCTATTGTGAATTCGATGCAAAGATTAGTGGAAGTTATGTCGAATTAAAATTGTTAGGAGGTAGGGTAATTTCAAAGAGCATAAGAGCTGTTAATAGAGGATTTAACGCTTTAATCGAGGCGTTAGTCCACGCTACGAGATACAGAATCTTTAAGAGCAGAGATCTATTAGACAAAATATTATACTATAAAAGAATCGTTGATAAATGTGGAAGTAAAAGAGAAAGAGAGGCATTCAAAATCTTGATGAAAAAAATCGGTTTAACGGAAAAATTTTAAGATTTCTCAATTACATAAACCTTTTGATCTGCTCTGTCATATGGAGTTTATCTTATCTGGTTCGAGATCCTTAAATTTAAGGGATATATAAAATTATGCGAGATAGTAAAAATATTAAATCAATAGATTAAATCTTTAGATGATGAATCGGTTCTCGTCTGAGCCTTGCGATGATGAAGGCTTTAGGCTCTGATTAAGAGGATTGAACTGGTAGAATCGCTGGATATATAGGCTGTGTTATGTTTACACCCGGATAAAAGTTGCTTGGTGCTGGGACTATTATTATTGCGTTGTTGTGCGACTCTGCAAAGCTCTTGAGGACTTGCAGATAGTACCACTGTATGTATTCTGGATTCTTTCTCAAAGATTCACCGACAATTTGATTTGCTCTTGCGATTCCTTCAGCTTCGATTTTCTTTCTTTCAGCTTCGAGTTTTTCCTTTTGCACTATATACTGCATTCTTTCAGCTTCTTGTTTCGCTTGAATCTTTGCTTGAATTGCCTTCTCAACAGTTTCTGGTAAATCTATGTTTCTTATTAAAACAGCAGTGACTATTATTCCGTAAGGTCTAAACTCTTTTTCAAGTTCTTTTTCGAATTCCGCTTGTATTATCCCTCTCTTCTCGCTGTACAAGTCTTCAGCTTTGTATTGTGCAACTATATCTCTTGCATGTGCTCTAATTCTATTTTCCATCCAGACTTCGTAGTCTTTTAGAGTTGAATAAACGTATGGTGCTTTATTTGGGTCTATTTTGTATTGAACAGCCATATCGAAGTAAACCGGCAAACCTTCAGATGTTAAAGCCTTTATGTGCCTCTCTTTAACCATCTCAAGCGTTTTTTGATAGGTTGGCATCTTGACGACTTCAGTTATAAACGGTGTGACTATGTGTAAACCGGGCTTTAAAGGCTCTGGCTGAACTCTTCCGAGTATTTTTACAACTCCTACCTCAGTTTGGTCTATTACAACTACTGAACTCGCCATAGCAGACAGAGCTATTATCAGCAGAAGTATCAGTGATATTATGAGTTTCCATGGCTTTCTTCTCTTAACACCTACTCTTATCTCTTCGCCCTCCATCGTCATATCACAAGTGCTAAAGTATTTAAACATTGTAACAGTAAACTTTAAACTACTTGAAGAGCCGATGAGAGGAGGTGATGATGATGTACGTTAGATTTGAAGTTCCAGAAGATTTGCAGAACGAGGCATTAGCATTACTCGAAAAGGCAAGGGAAACTGGAAAGATAAAAAAGGGTACTAATGAGACAACTAAGGCTGTTGAAAGGGGTTTAGCTAAGTTAGTCTACATAGCAATGGATGTAGATCCGCCAGAAATCGTTGCACATCTTCCACTGCTCTGTGAGGAGAAGAATATTCCTTACGTATACGTAAAGAGTAAAGAACAACTCGGTAAAGCTGCTGGAATTGAAGTTGCAGCCGCATCAGCGTGTATAATCGATGAAGGTGAAGCGAAGAAAGAGCTAGTAGAACTTGTGAAGAAGCTGAGTGGTCTTAGGAAATGATTTTAAATTCTAAGGTTTTGAGGTGATACTATGGTTGAAGAGGAAGACATTGCACCGGCTGAAGTTATAGATATAATCGGAAGGACTGGAATGCACGGAGAAGCTACTCAAGTGAAGGTTAAGATTCTCGATGGGCCAAATAGAGGGAGGATTATAACTAGAAACGTTATGGGCCCCGTTAGAGTTGGAGATATACTAATGATCAAGGAAACGGCAAGAGAGGCAAGGAAACTAGTTGTAAAGTGAGGTGGTTGTATGGAAAAAAGGATATGCTCATTCTGTGGCTACGAAATCGAACCTGGAACTGGAAAAATGGTTGTCAGGAAAGACGGAAAAATACTATACTTTTGTTCCCGTAAATGTGAGAAGAACATGCTAGAACTTAAGAGAAATCCAAGAAAGCTAAAGTGGACTAAGTATTACGTTAAGGGAGGTACTAAATGACTGAGCGAACTTTTGTAATGGTAAAACCCGATGGAGTCCAAAGGGGATTGGTTGGAGAAATAATAAGAAGACTTGAAAGGAAGGGATTGAAAATCGTTGCAATGAAGATGCTAAAAATCGACGAAGACCTTGCAAAGGAGCATTACGCTGAGCACAGAGAAAAACCGTTTTTCAAAAATCTAGTAGAATACATAACGAGTGGCCCAGTAGTTGCGATGGTTGTCGAGGGAAAAGAAGCTGTTAGAGTTGTTAGAAATTTAGTAGGTGCAACCAATCCAGTTGAAGCAAATCCCGGAACTATAAGAGGAGATTTTGGTTTAGATATAGGTAGAAACGTCGTTCATGCATCGGATTCAATAGAGTCAGCAAAAAGAGAGATTTCTCTGTTTTTTAAGCCAGAAGAGATTCTAGAATACGAGAGAATTGACGAATTTTGGGTATACGAAAACAAATAAATTTTAATTTATTAAATTATTTTATCTTTTTTGGTGATGGAATGGCTAAAGAACAGAAACGGCTCAGAACTCCGATAATTGCAGTGTTAGGACATGTAGATCATGGAAAAACTACTTTACTTGATAAAATAAGGAGAACGAGGGTAACAGCTAAAGAAGCTGGAGGAATTACACAACATATCGGTGCAACAGAGATACCAATTGATATCATAAAGAGGATTTGTAAAGATATCTGGGTTCCAAAGGTTACAATTCCTGGATTACTTTTTATAGATACGCCAGGACACAGAGCTTTTACAAATTTAAGGAAAAGAGGAGGAGCTTTAGCAGATTTAGCTGTCTTGGTTATTGACATCAACGAGGGATTCAAGCCTCAGACTGAAGAAGCTATATCAATTCTGAGAACGTTTAGGACACCTTTTGTTGTAGCTGCGAACAAGATAGACAGAATTCCGGGTTGGCAAAGTATAGAATATGCCCCATTCACTAAGAGTTTTGCTATGCAAGATGATATCGTCAAACAGAGACTTGAAAATAAGATATATGAGCTAATCGCCGACTTGTATAGATTTGGTTTTAATGCGGATCGATTCGATAGAATTAAAGACTTTACAAGAACTGTTGCAATAGTTCCTACTTCAGCTATCACTGGTGAAGGTATTCCAGAGCTCTTGATGATTCTCGTTGGTTTAGCTCAGAGGTATTTGGAAAAGAACTTAAGGCTACATGTTGAAGGGAGAGCAAAGGGAACAATTCTTGAAGTAAAAGAGGAAAAGGGCTTAGGTGTAACTTGTGATGCAATACTCTACGATGGAACTTTGAGAGTTGGAGATAGAATAGTCATAGCTGGAAAGGATGATGTAATAGTTACACATGTAAAAGCTATTCTCAAACCAAGACCAGCACAGGAAATGAGAGTTGAAAGCAGATTCAAGAGTGTTAGCAGTGTTACTGCTGCGGCGGGAATAAAGATTGTTGCACCAAACCTTGAAAGCGTATTAGCTGGGAGTGAGTTTGAAGCTATTGAGAACGAAGAAGATATAAAAAAGTTCAAGGAGAGAATTAAAAGAGAATACGAGGAAATAGCTATTAGAACAGATGAAGAGGGAATAGTTTTAAAGACTGATACACTTGGCTCGCTTGAAGCGATAATAAACGAGATTAGAAGAGCCAATGTTCCTATAAAAAAGGCTGAAGTTGGAGATGTTGACAGAAGGGATGTTGTAGATGCATCGACTAATAGGGATGAATTAAATAGAGTAGTCTTAGCATTCAACGTCAAAATGCTGCCGGGCGTGGAAGAAGAGGCTAGGAAATACGGAGTTAAGATATTTTCTGAAAAAGTCATTTACGCTTTAATGGATAAATTCTTGAAGTGGAGAGAAGAAGAAAGACTTGCAAGGGAGAGACAGAAAATTGAATCCTTAATAAAACCAGCAAAGATAAAGCTTTTAAAGCAGTACATATTCAGAAGGAGTAAACCAGCTATTATCGGTGTTAAAATCTTGGCTGGAGAGCTTAAGAGGAATGTAGATTTAATCAAATCGGATGGAACATACGCTGGAACCGTTAAGAGCATGCAGAAAGAAGGAAAGAATATAAGTGTAGCAAAAGAAGGTGATGAAGTAGCAATCGCAATTGAAAACGTTACGATTGGAAGACAGCTTAAAGGAGATGAGGTGTTATACGTAGACGTTCCAGAAAGGCATGCAAAAGTAATTGAAAGGGATTTGTTAAACGTATTCAGTGAACAGACGAGAGTAGCTTTTAAAGAATTTTTAGAGATAAAGAGGAAAGAAAATCCATTCTGGGCTAAATAATTCGGGAAAATACCATTTCTGCAAGGTTTTTATAGTCGATTTTAACGGTGTTTATCAGTACATCCCTCCCTAAGAATCTGTAGTATTCTTCTTCGAGTTCAGAAGACATTACAACTTCCCCGTTCCTTGATAGTTCATAGCAACGCATCCATTTGTCAACTCCTACAATCAAAAACTTCTTCTTCAAAAAATACGGCTTTCTACTTTTTTTATCAAGGATCTCAAGAACAGCAGTAGTTTCATTAGCAATTATGGATGTATTAGTTGCTAATGCTTCTAAATTGATTCCTATCTCGTTTTCGTTGAGTTCGGAACTGAATCCTCCAATTTTACTTAAATAGACATCTGATATTATTTCGACTGGATACCTAAACATATTTTGCAATGATTAATACTTTATTAATAAACCTTTTGGTTCGAGAATGTGTTGACTTAGCGAAAAGCTATATTCAAATATTTAAAGCTTCCGCTTTAAGTTGACATGCTCGCTTAAGGGCGCAAGCTTCATATTATGCTTTTCGCACTAAGTTAACACATCCTTAGGGTTAACACGTCTTGGTTCGAAAGAGTTATGTATTTAGTTACGATAACAAAATTCTAATGAAGTTTAAATGCCTTTTGTATTCATGGGATGACATCCAAAAACTCTGTAAGGTCTTAGCGAACAAGATAAAGAGTTCTGGGTTTAAACCGGACGTAATAGTTGCGATTGCAAGAGGTGGATGGGTTCCTGCAAGGATTTTATGCGATTTGTTAAACGTTAAAGAGTTGTACAGCGTTAAAACTGAGCATTGGGGTGTTGTAGCAACTCCAGATGAGAAGGCAAGGATTACCCAATATTTAAACGTAAACCTTGAAGGTAAAAACGTACTCATCGTTGATGACGTTGCAGACACTGGAGAAACGATTGAACTCGTTTTAAAACATGTAAGAGAACTCAATCCAAAAGATGTTAAGACAGCAGTAATAGATTACAAGAAGACTACCTCTAAGTTCATCCCAGATTTTTACGCAACTGAGATGAAGGAGTGGAGATGGATAGTTTACCCATGGAGTTTACTTGAAGACATCAGGGATTTGATTAAGAAGATTGGAGTGAAAGACGTTAAAAAGGCCGTTGAAATTTTAAAAAATGAGTATGAACTCGATGTCGATGAAGGAGTCGTTAAAGAGGCTCTCTCAGATTAAGAGACTTATAAGAGTTGCAAGAGGACTAGAAAGGGCAGATCTGGTTATTAAAAATGCCGAAGTAGTTAACGTATTGACTGAAGAGATATATAAAGCTGATATAGCTATTTGTGAAGGTTTAATAGCTGGAGTTGGAAGTTATAGTGGAATTGAAGAAATCGATGCTAAAGGATTGTACGCAGTACCGGGTTTGATAGATGCTCATACTCATATAGAGATGTCAATGCTAACCTTAAGCGAATTCGCAAGAGTAGTCGTTCCGAGGGGAACTACTGCTGTAGTAGCAGATCCACATGAGATTGCAAACGTTTTAGGTAAGGAGGGAATTAAACTACTCCTTGAAGAATCGAAGCACACTCCCCTAAGATTTTTCTGTATGGTGCCGTCGTGTGTACCCTCGTCTCCCCTTGAAACTTCTGGAGCAAAGATAGGGATAGAAGACGTTGAAGAGTTGCTCAAATATGAGAACGTCTTAGGTCTCGCAGAGGTTATGAACTATCCAGCGGTTTTGAATTGTGATGACGAAACCCTTTCAAAGATTTTAATCTGTGACATCGTTGATGGCCATTGTCCAAAGCTAAGTGGAAATGACTTGAATGCTTACGTAGCCGCTGGAATAGAATCGGATCATGAAAGCATTGAGTTAAATGAAGCAAAGGAAAAACTCAGACTTGGTATGAGGATTATGATTAGAGAAGGTTCTGCTGCAAGGAATTTAAAAGCATTAAAAGATTTAGCTGGTAATAGATACGTTATGCTCGTTACAGATGGAGATAGAGATGTCGTAGATTTACTAAACGAAGGATATCTGGATTACGTTTTTAGAAGGGCTATTGAGGAGGGTATTGATGAGATAAAAGCTTTACAGATGCTAACTATAAATCCAGCCGAATACTTTCGTTTAAACCTTGGATTAATCGCTCCCGGAAGATTTGCAGATATAGTTTTACTAAAGGATTTGAGGAGATTTGAGGTTTCAAAGGTTTTTGTAAATGGAAAAATTCCAGAGTTTAAGAAGTATAACTATCCAGAATGGGCAAAAAAGACTGTAAAGGCAAAAAAGATTTCTCCTAAAGATTTGGAGATAAGATCTGGGAAAGTAAGGATTATCAAGGTTTACGATGGAGAGATCGTTACAGGTGAAGTTGTAGAATACGTTGAAGGAATAGATACGAGTAGAGATATCTTAAAAGCTGTAGTCGTTGAGAGATATGGAAAGGGGAACATTGGAAAGGCTTATGTTAAGGGATTTGGGCTTAAAAGAGGAGCTATAGCTCAAACGATAGCCCATGATGCACACAACATAGTCTCAGTTGGTGCAAGTGATGAGGAGATTTGCAAAGCTGTGAACAGAGTTATAGAAATCCAAGGTGGAATAGTAGTAACAGATGCTGATAAATTCTTAGAGCTTAAACTCGAAATAGCTGGACTTATGAGTGATGAAAGAGCTGAAGTTGTTGCAGATAAGCTTAAAAGAATTAGAGACAAGATTAAAGAACTCGGATGTAAGCTTAAATCTCCGATAACAACACTTTCATTTATAGCACTTCCAGTTATTCCAAAGCTTAAAGTTACGGATTTGGGCTTAGTCGATGTTGAAAGGTTTGAGGTAGTAGACAAGAACTAAATCTCGTGAACTTGTGCTTGAAGGATTTCCGACAACAAGCCTATATAACTTGGAGCTGGATCGATAGCCTTAGCTCTTGTATCGTATATTTCCATCTTAATTTTGTTCTTCTTGATAGCATGGGCTAGCCTCTGTATCTCCTCTTTTATCGATTTTCCTTCTAAAGCCACGTTCGCCTTTCCATCAGATATTAGAATTCCTCTAACAACTGAATTCTTATTTTTCAATCTAAAGGACTTTGCAAGTAAAAGAAGAACTCGCAATGCAGACGATAACGGTGTTCTTCCTCCCGTTTTCACATTCTCTAAGGCTTGTAAAACCTTGAAGTAGTTACGGGTTGGAGGAACTAAGACTTCTGCACTGTATCCTTTGAAAACTACTAAAGCTAAGGAATCCCTCTTCACATAGCTGTTTTCGATCAACTTTTTTGCAATACCCTTTGCAACACGTATTCGTTTCATAGCTACCATACTACCACTGGAATCCAAGAGTATAACCGTTAACCTTGGAACTCTTATCTTCCTAACCCTAACTCTAAGATGTTCTGGTTTTATTCCACCATTTAGAGCAGAAGCTCTTATCGTTGCCGGGATATCTATATCACATAGCTGATCCGATTTCAAGGGAATTGTATGCGATACTGGATATCCATGAGGATATCCTACAACAGTAGCTCTTTCATCTCTTGATCCTCTCCAAGTTCTTCTACCCTCTCTGTTCCGTGAAACGTTTAATTTTAAATCTAAATCGACATCAACTGAATCGAATTGCAACTCTCTATTTCCAATTCCATGTCCGCTATGACTATGATTATGTTTATGATTTTGTTTGCTTTGCTCCTTGTTAACCTCTTTTTTTTGACTGTTTTCTGGTAGCTTGGGTTGCTGAGGTGGCTCGAAAGGCTTTAGTTTTATTCTATGCGGTAAAGTCAGCTCCATAGCTTTCTTTAAATCTTCAAATGTAACCCTTTTTCTGCAATCTAAGGCGGCGATAGCTTTAGCCGTTCTAACCGTTACTATTTCTGCTCTATGTGTTCTTATTCCGTTCTCGATTATCGTTTTGACTAAGAGTTTAAGCAAATCGTCATCAATTTCTACTTTGTTTACGATCTCTCTCGCTTTTATTATTCTTTCTCTTAACTTTTTTTGTTCCTTTTCAAACTTCTTTCTAAAGGCTATCGGATCGGCTTGAAACTCTTCAACTCTTCTGATTATTTCAATTCTCTCATCAACATCCTTTATAGCTTCAATTCTTACGAATAAGCCAAATCTATCCAAAATTTGGGGACGAAGTTCTCCTTCTTCGGGATTCATGCTGCCAACGAGTATGAAGCGAGAAGGATGAGCCAAGCTAATTCCTTCCCTTTCAATAACGTTCCATCCCATTGCAGACGAATCGAGTAGTATATCGGCTATGTAATCATCAAGCAAGTTGACCTCATCGATGTAGAGTATGTTTCTGTTAGCTTCAGCTAAGATGCCCGGTTGTAAAGCTTTGATTCCCTCCTTAAGAGCTTTTTCTATATCTATCGTTCCAACTAATCTATCGACTGTAACGCTCAAAGGTAAATCTACAACTCTCATCTTTCTCTTTTCGACCTCTATCTCACCATTCTTAGCTTTCTCTCTGCAGATTTCACACATCTCAAGCTCGTTGTATGGATTGCAGTTAAACGGACAGCCCTTAACAACTTCTATCTCTGGCAATACATCTGCCAAAGCTCGAACCATTGTAGATTTCCCTGTTCCCTTATCACCGCTGAGTAGAACACCTCCTATCGCTGGATTAACAGCGTTGCATAGCAAGGCAAGTTTAGCCTTCTCCTGCCCTACTATTGCCGAAAATGGAAAGATCAGCTTTTCGCGAGCCTCCATAACCTATCTACCTCCTCAAGCTTCTCCATCCAGTGTTCATCATCCTCTGCAGTATAAATTTCGATTAATCCGCCCTGTATATCTCCCTCACTTATATTCTCTTCAAGAATTCCCTCGATCTCTAAGTAAACCTCCCTAAGCCTTTCGATCAAATCTTCGCTCGTCTTCCACAACCCCCTCTCGTATGCTTCTATTAACCTCCTTGTAATCTCTTCAAGTGCGTAAACGTTGTTTTCCTCGAACCACCTTCTCATCTCTTCGTTCAAAACGTATTTCTCAGCAATCTCGTCGAATATCCAATCTTCAACGAGGTTGGTTGTGGCTTCCCAGCCGTACAGATGTAAAATCTTCTTCGAGAGCTCACTCGCCCCTCTGTAACCGTGCTTCTTCATCTCATCAATCCATACATCGTTGAGGAGTTTCGCTCTTGCAACCCTTTCGATCTCAACCTTAACATCAACAACCTTCGTATCGCTCAAATCCCTTGTGTCCACTTGGACTATGTCCACGTTTTTTCCAGTCAAAGCATCTACAGCATTCTTGAAACCGCCGTGGTATGCGAAGTAGCAACAGCAGTTCGTTAAATCGTGTTCATCGCTAACGTGATTTCTGCTGATAATGTCAACCTCCTTTAGGTTCAGAACAAGCGATTCGTGGGCATCAACTCCAAAATCTTCTCTGCTGTAGGCGTAACCGCTCCACTGAACCCAAACCTTTGCCAAATCTTCATCAGCCTTCCATCCAGAAGATTCAACAGCCAAGTTCACCCCCGCTCCATAGGCTCCGAGCGGAGCACCGAAAACCCTGAATTTAGCAAATTTTATCGCCTCTTCAAAGCTCTTTCCCATTTCAACCAGCTTCTTGATGTGTTCGATGTAGTGCTTTCTCACGTAGTTCATTTCGATGGGTTCATCAAGGGTTACAACCTTTTCCACAGCCTCATCTATTAAATGGATGTAGTTTGGCAGAGTATCCCTAACAATCCCGCTTATCCTAACCAAAACGTCTATCCTCGGTCTTCCAAGCCTTTCAAGCGGTATGACCTCAAGACCCACGACACGATCTCCCTTCCAAACTGGTTTAACGCCCAAAAGATAGAGAATTTGAGCTATCTGTTCTCCATCAGCCTTGTAAGCATCGATGCTCCACAAAACTTGTCCAACGGTTTCGGGATACCTTCCATGCTTTCTCTTGAACTCTTCGAGCAACTTCTCAGCTGTTTCAACGCCTACATGCCAAGCGGACTTCGTCGGCAAAGACTTTGGGTCTACAGCGTAGAAATTCCTTCCAGTCGGGAGAATTTCGAACTTGCCCCTCGTTATAGCTCCAGATGGACTTGGTTCAACGTATTCACCTTTCAAACCCTTCAAAAATCCATCGTATTCTTTCTTGCATTCCACGATCTTCTTCGCAACATCTAAAGCTTTTTCAAACACATCTTTCAATCTAAGCTTATCAACGACTTTGAATCCGATTTTTTCAATCTCCTCGTAGATGACATCGTAGCTTTCGCCATTTAAAAGTCTTTCAAGTATATCAACTGAAATCTTGTGAATAATCTCCAACAATTCCCTATTCGTGTAACCGTTTGTAACACCCATGGGGTTCCTCTTGATTTCGTCGTAGTTCAGTCCAATAGCTTCAGCGATGACCCTCCTTATAGAAGGCGAATAATGAGAATCGTAAGCCATCGCTGTAACGACATACTCAGCTAATCTTTTCGCATCCCTTGGTGGATTGCCAAATACGTGGAGTCCAAGGTTTATCTGCGTTCCTCTCATCAAATCAACGTAACGGTGGATCTCCTCTATCGTCTCATCCTCGTTCTCTGGATTCCTTATCCTTATCTTGCAATCTTCGGCCTTCTTTAATATCTCTTCATACAGCTTTTTCCTCCTCGCATCTTCCCCCAAATCCTTCGCCTTCGCATACTGATTCAGAAGAGAATCGAGCTCGTCCAAAACATCAGCCATCGCCATCGGCGGATAGATGTGATCGATCAGCGTTGCGTAACTTCTCCTTTTCGCTATGACACCCTCCATCGGATTCGATACAACGTAAACGTAAAGGTGTGGAACATCATCCAAGCTCGCTTCTGGAACACACGAAGGAGACAGTCCTACTCCCTTTCCCGGTCTGAACTCCAAATATCCATGGGTTCCGAAGTGAATTATGACATCAGCCTTAAACTTTCTCGTTATCCATCTGTAGACAGCCCACCACTGATGTGGAGGAACTATCGTCGGATCGTGAAGGATTTTGCAAACCCTCCCATCGCACCTCGCACCCGCACACCCGAACTTCGGCTGAGGCGTTATGAAGACGTTTCCAAACCTAATTCCCGGAATCACAAACTTTCCATCGTAAACCATTCCGACAAGGGTTTTATCAACTCTCCCAGCCAAAACATCTTCGGGCTTACCCCAATCTTCGATTATCTTATTTCTCAAATCCTCCGGAAGCTCGTTGAACCATTCCAAGTAATCTTCCAAGTCTACGAAATCTATGGCACCTCCACATCTGACTATGTCCTCAACGGATGTCCATCTGAACTCGCTTATCGCCTTTCTCTCCAAAATTAGCCTTATCAATTCTTCCCCGCTCTTCGGAACATCGTCGACGGTGTAACCCTCTTCCTTAAGCTTATGCAAAAGCTTCACAACGCTTTCTGGAACATCTAATCCCATTCCAACAGCGACGTTAGCCTCTAAGCTTTTGCACGGTGGATTTATCAAGATTATTGCTATCCTTACGTCTTTCTTGGGCTTTCTCCTAAGCTCAACCCATCTTTTAACCCTTCTAACCAAGTAATCTACATGCTCTGGATAAGGCTCGATAATCTTGAACCCGTCAATATTTCTCGATCCGGCTACAAACAGTGGTTCAATTACCCCCGAAACCTCTGGAATTATTACGCCGTAAACCTGTGTCATGTAATCAACGCCGTTGCTCTCTTTCCAATCATTAACGGACTGATAGTATGAGCATATCGGAGAGAATATTGGAACGCCGAGCTTTTCCGTGAGATATTCGATTCCGAAGGAAATCAAGCTAACAATAGCATCAACGACAACTTTTCCATCTTTTGTGAAAAATCTTTCAACGCTTTCGCCTATATCCACACCTATCCCAGTTGTCAAATCCTTCGGAAGGACGAATACTGGGATTACTCCAAATCCCTCTTTCTCAAAAGTGTTCACGATCTCTTCAACGTGCTTCGTATCTCCGTAAAGCCAAGAACTCCTCCAAAAGAGTAGACCGATTAACGGTCTCTTGTCGTATGTATTCAGATAATCCTCTAAACTATCGAAAAAGCCCAATTTCGGATGGTATATTCCATGCATAGGAACATCTTGAGGCTCTCCGTAATTCCTCTTGTCTCCAGCCAAATTGGCTAAAAACCTGACCAAGTTTCTCAGATTTTGCTCTCCTCCAATAACGTAGTATGATTTTGCTTTGATGTAAACATTCGAAGGAACGTTCGTCAGATCTTCTGAACCTCCCGCTGATATTATCTTGGCATTACAATTCTTCAAGCTTTTAGCAACGGAATCGGGAAGTTCATGAGCGTAGACGAAAATAACTTTCGAGTTAAGAATTTTCTCAATCTCTTTCTCGCAGTTTTTATCCGTCAAGACGATTCCATCGATTTTCTCCTCCTTCAAAATTCTTTTAATCGTATTCAGAGGTCTTGCACCGTATCCCAGTATTAAGCAAATCATGTAATTACCCCCGTAGCTTTGCGACCTATCGCTATTATTGTGTTACCATTTATAACTCTTTTTGGAAAAACAATTATATTTTACGATAACTATATGATATAATGGTG